>ENA-OPBZ01001068-OPBZ01001068.1-human-gut-metagenome-genome-assembly--contig:-NODE-1068-length-12122-cov-3.346068_pt1 | contig 12122 bp, 9 predicted proteins | sample MGYA00241072_ERZ501459 | MGnify/ENA primary metagenome ERZ501459 (study PRJEB25962, sample SAMEA2042632) | human gut metagenome | biome: human gut; feature: human-associated habitat; material: faeces...
ACTTCAGAAGTTTCTTAGATTTTGGAACTGCTTCACATTCTTTTACCTTTACAGCACGGAAATCTGACTTGCTGAATGTGTCAAAATCAACCATATCTTTGAATAATGGTTCCACTTCTACATTAGAGAAATCGTATGTTTCTTTCACTTCAGCAATTGCTTTTTCCACTGTTTTTTCAACCGGAGCAGACTGTGCCGCATTGTTAGCTTCGTTCTTTGCAGCCCCCATGCTCTTCATTGTCGGGAACAGCAGCACATCTCTGATCGCCTCAGCCCCTGTCAACAGCATACACATACGGTCGATACCGAATCCGATACCACCTGTAGGCGGCATACCAATTTCCAGTGCGTTCATGAAGTCTTCATCTGTTGTGTTGGCTTCATCATCACCCTGTGCAAGCAGTTCTTCCTGTGCTTTGAAACGTTCTCTCTGATCGATCGGGTCATTCAGCTCTGAGTATGCATTTGCCATTTCCCATCCGTTCATGAAGAACTCGAAACGTTCTACATAGTCCGGATTTTCCGGTTTCTTCTTTGTAAGTGGTGAAATCTCAACCGGATGATCCATAACGAATGTCGGCTGAAGAAGGTGTTCTTCTACATATTCTTCGAAGAACAGATTCAGAATATCACCTTTTTTATGTCTTTCTTCAAATTCAAGATTGTGTGCTTTCGCAAGTTCTCTTGCCTGTTCAAGAGTTTCTACTTCGTTCCAGTCAACACCTGCATATTTCTTAACCGCATCAACCATTGTGATACGTTCAAACGGTTTACCGAGATCCATCTCGATTCCTTTGTATACGATCTGTGTTGTTCCAAGAACTTCCTGTGCAACGAAACGATACAGGTTTTCTGTCAGATCCATCATGCCATGATAGTCTGTGTATGCCTGGTAAAGTTCCATCAGAGTGAATTCCGGGTTATGTCTTGTATCAAGACCTTCGTTACGGAATACACGTCCAATCTCATATACTCTTTCCAGACCACCAACGATCAGTCTCTTCAGATAAAGTTCCAGAGAGATACGGAGCTTCAGGTCTTCGTTCAGAGCGTTGAAATGTGTCTCGAACGGTCTTGCAGCTGCTCCTCCGGCATTCTGTACAAGCATCGGAGTCTCTACTTCCATAAAGCCTTCATTTCCAAGATATTTACGGATTGCGGTAAGGATCTTGGAACGTTTAATAAAAGTATCCTTTACTTCCGGGTTCATGATCAGATCCACATATCTCTGACGATAACGGGTATCTGTATTTGTCAGTCCGTGGAACTTCTCCGGAAGGATCTGCAGACTCTTTGAGAGAAGCTTTACAGCAGATGCATGAATGGAAATCTCCCCTGTCTTTGTTTTGAATACTTCTCCTTCAAGACCTACAATATCACCGATATCCATCTTCTTGAATGCTTTATATTCTTCTTCTCCGATACTGTCTCTTGCTACATAAGACTGGATATTTCCCTGTAAATCCTGCACATTACAGAAAGATGCTTTTCCCATCACACGTTTGGACATCATACGTCCTGCGAGTACAACGTGTTTTCCTTCCAGTTCATCAAAGTTGTCTTTCACTTCCTGGCTGTGATGTGTTACGTCATATTTTGTGATCTCAAAAGGATTCTGTCCGTTTGCCTGCAGTTCTGCAAGTTTCTCACGGCGCACCTTTCTTAAATGATTCAAATCCTGTTCCTGTCCATTGTTCTGCTGTGTTGCCACTTTTTTCACTCCTTCTCTCTGCTGTATACCATCTTATACTGAACGATTGATCTTCAGTACTTCGTACTCAATAACTCCTGCCTGTGTCTCAACTGCTACTACGTCTCCGACTTTCTTACCGATCAGGGCTTTTCCTACCGGAGATTCATTGGAAATCTTACCTTCCAGGCTGTTTGCTTCTGTAGAACCTACCAGCTGAAATACGATTTCCTCTTCAAATTCTTTATCATATACATCTACTGTACATCCGATGTTGATGGTATCAAGATCCACGTCATCTTCTACTACAACTTCTGCATTCTTGAGGATTTTCTCAAGTTCTTCGATACGTGCCTCGATATCACGCTGCTCGTCCTTTGCTGCATCGTACTCAGCGTTCTCTGAAAGGTCTCCCTGTTCTCTGGCTTCTTTGATCTTTCCTGCTACTTCTTTTCTTTTCACAACTTTTAAATTTTCAAGCTCATCTTCCAGTTTCTTAAGTCCTGTATAGGTGAGTAATGTTTTCTTTGCTTCCATTATAATTCTCCTTACTTACCGACAAATCATTTTCTATTCAAGCCGCAGATACTGATTTTATCCGCATTTAAAGCTACTTTCACAATTTCATTATTATACATATTTCCGGCGGCTGTGTCAACAATTCTTTGCTGGTTTAATATATGCAAAAACGCATTCTCTCATGCGAAAGAACACGTTTTATGTCTATCCGATTTTTTCCATTAAAAGGTTCTCCAGTTCTTCATAACTTTCCACCTGATTGATCTCATCTCTGAGCTTCGCAGACCCCTGCATTCCCTTGGTATACCATGCCACATGCTTGCGCATTTCACGGATTCCGATATAATCTCCCTTGAACTCGATCTGCAGTCTTGCATGACGCAGCATTGTTTCCCGGATCTGGTCTGTGCCCGGTCTTTCCGGAATGGATCCGGTCTCTTCATATGCCAGTAATTCCCTGAAGATCCATGGATTTCCCTGGCAGCCTCTTCCGATCATCACACCATCACAGCCGGTCTGCTCAAACATATCCAGTGCCTTCTGTCCGCTTGTCACATCCCCATTTCCGATTACAGGAATCTTCACTGCTTCTTTCACCTTACGGATAATCTCCCAGTCTGCATTTCCGGAGTAATACTGTTCTCTGGTCCTTCCATGTACTGCGATTGCCGCTGCACCTGCTTCTTCTGCAACCTTCGCAATCTCCGGTGCATTGATACAGGTATCGTCAAATCCTTTGCGGATCTTTATCGTCACCGGTTTCTTGATCGCTCTCGCTGTCTTATATACAATATCATAAATTCGCTTCGGATCCTTCATCAACGCCGAACCTTCTCCATTGCGCACGACCTTTGGAACCGGACAGCCCATATTGATATCCAGGATCTGAAATGGAAGTTCTTCGATCCGCTTTGCCTGCTCGGAAATGATGTCCGGATCTTCCCCGAAAAGCTGAAGTGATACCGGGTATTCTCTTGGATCGATCGCAAGCAGCGCCTTGGTATTCTTATTCTTGTACTGGAGCGCCTTTGCACTGATCATTTCCATGCACAGAAGCCCTGCTCCCTGTTCCTTGCATAACAGACGAAATGGCAGGTCTGTTACCCCTGCCATCGGTGCCAGCACATAACGGTTCGGAAGCTCTACATTTCCTATCGTCAGTGTCTTTATCATTCAATCTCTTCCCCCAGAAAAAATACTTTGTAGTAAAGCTGAAGCTGTGTCAGAAGCTCCTGCTTCTTCTCGTCTGTCTGAATCTCCTTGATCTTCAGACGGCTTCCGATCTCGTCAAACATCGGATCTCCCTCTGCAGAAGTCACTTCAAATTCCAGCTCCCCATTCTCCTCAAATACAAGTGTAAGGATTCCCCCAACATCATGTACATACAGCACACACATGATCTTCAATTCATCTTTGATGTGCTGTGGCAGATTATCAAAATCCGGATTCATATAAAATTTTTCTTCGTAAGAGTTGGCTCCGCATAATACGATCTTATCCTGATACATAAATTCTCCTTCTATACATACCCATAAATTCCACGTACCGAAACTTCTCCGGCAAAGACAGACTTTCTGCTGCCGTCTTCACATTCTACCTGCAATTCCCCGGTCTTGTCAATCCCCAGTGCCAGTGCATCATATTCATGTTCCGGTTCCAGTACACGCACCCGACGCCCACAGTTTACCAGCAGACGGTTATAATCTTCCATGATCGGCTCCAGACTTCCCGCCTCGCAGACCGCTTCGTAGTCTTTTTCAAAATGCTCCATAATCGCAGCGATCAGCTCAAACCTGCGAAATTCTTTGCCCGCTTCGATCCGCAATGAAGTCGCTGTCTTTGCGATATCTTCCGGAAAGGACTCCATATTGACATTGATTCCGATTCCGATCACTACATGATTGATGTAATCGATCTCTGCGCTCATCTCCGTCAGTATCCCACTGATCTTCTTTCCACTCACGACTAGATCATTCGGCCATTTGATTCCTATATCCAACTCGGTCTTTTCACGCAAAGCTTTCGTTGCCGCATATGCCATGACAAGTGTCAACATCGGTGCATCTGACGGATTCATCACAGGTCTTAACAGAATCGACATGGAAATACTGCTGCCCGCCGGTGATTGCCAGCATCTGCCGCGTCTTCCTTTTCCCGCCGTCTGCGTCTCCGCAACAAAAAGAGTTCCATCTGCACCTCCGGCCTCGCCAAGTGCTTTGGCCCGGTTATTAGTCGAATCGATCTCGTCATAATACTCCAGATTTTTCGCCATCCATTTTGTCTCCAGACAGCTTTTTATCGCATCCGCGGTAATCCGATCCGGAATATCCACAATGCGATAACCTTTGTTTCTCACGGCTTCAATCTCATAGCCTTCTTCTTTTAACTGATTGATTGCTTTCCACACAGCAGTCCTGGACACCTGAAAGTGGTCACAGAGCTGCTGCCCCGACAGATACCCATCGCTCTGCCGGAGCATCTTTAATATCTCCGCTTTCATGCTTATTATTCGTTCTCTCCTAAAGTTGCAACCATAACTGCCTTGATTGTATGCAGACGGTTCTCAGCTTCATCAAATACTCTTGACTGTGGTCCTTCAAATACTTCTTCGGTAACTTCTTTTTCTTTGATCGCCGGCAGGCAGTGTGAGAAGATTGTAGTATCTTTTCCTGTACGTTCCATCAGAGCTGCATTTACCTGATATGGCTTTCCGAGACGCTCTCTTTCCTGCTCTTTCTTTTCTTCACCCATGGAAATCCATACGTCTGTGTAAATGACATCTGCTCCCTTTACACCATCAAGGTCATCGGTGATCTCAATAGTTGCTCCGGATTCTTTTGCATATTCGTCACATCTCTTCCACAGAGATTCCGAAGTCCAGAGTGGCTTCGGTGCAACGATTGCTACATCTACTCCGATTTTGGCGCATCCTACCAAAAGGCTGTTCGCAACGTTGTTACGTCCATCTCCAAGGTATGCAACCTTCAGACCTTTCAGGTGTCCGAATTCTTCTTTCATGGTAAGGAGCATAGCCAGACATTGTGTCGGATGTGTAGTATCTGTCAGACCATTCCATACCGGAACTCCACTGTACTCTGCAAGTACATCTGCGTATCTCTGTTCAAATCCACGGAATTCGATTCCATCGAACATTCTTCCAAGTACACGTGCTGTATCTTCGATACTCTCTTTATCGCCTAACTGGATCTCATTACCTGCAAGGTATGTCGGGATTCCACCTTCATCCTGTGCTCCCACGGTAAATGCACATCTGGTTCTTGTAGATGGCTTTTCAAAAATAAGAGCAATGTTCTTTCCTTCCAGGCTGTGTCCTTTAATTCCTGCTTTCTTCTTTGCCTTTAATTCACCTGCCAGGTCAACGAGATATTCAATCTCTGCCGGTGTATAATCTTCCAGTTTCAAAAAACTTCTTCCTTTTAAATTCATCTTGTAGTCCTTTCTCAGCTTTGCAATCGCATGGACGAATTTCGGCAGTTTTTCTTTTCCCTCATCTGTAAGAGTCTCGTACTTTCTGCTCGTCTCATTCCACAGTTCATCTGCTGTATAAATATTATATTTTGGAATTCTCATGAGCTTCGCACTTGCCTCCAGCATTCCATAGAACAACTCTCTGTCTGAACAGCCGATCGGCAACTTGAGTTTGAAACGATATTCCGTCTTTTCAAGTTCGCTCAAAAGCTTCATTATTTCTACATAATAACACTCTTCTCGTGTTTCTTCAATATAGTAAATCGATCCAGTGAGCCCGTAAAGCGCTCTTTTTGCATCATAATAGCCAATTTTCAAATTCTGTCTGCTCCGCTTTGCCGAAAATTCGAGAATACTGCCAAGTCCTACTCTCGGTTCGATCTCCAGCAGAGAGCCGTCTTCCGGAATCGTCGTCTTCGGCACTCTTCCCGGACCAAAGATCCTTACCTGGATCAGATCCTTATATCCCCTTTTTAGAAGAGACGCGGTCGGCACATTATTGACCGCACCACCATCAATATATGTCTTGCCGTGCAGCGGTTCATTTTTAAATCCAAGCAGATATGCGCTGGCAAGAAGAAAATCCTCCAGAAGACCTTCCGGTATATCTTCAATACTCAGATCCAGTTCCTTCATATCCGATACAGAAAATGTCAAAAGGCAGAATTCTTTTCCGCATTTCCTGATCTTTTCTTCGTCTACAACCTCATGGATCAATTCCTTAAGCGGTGTAATATCAATTCCACCATCTGCAAGCTTCTTCCAGAGACCTTTCAAAATCTCTCTTATGGATGCCTCTCCATCAAAGAACTGTTCCATCAACTCATCATCCACATCCATAACACGGGAAAATGCCATCTCTTTCCAGATATGTCCTGCTTTCTCCAGATCTCCCATACAAACAAGGGCGCCATTCAGGGCGCCCACAGAAGTAACCGCTACTGCACTGATCTTCACACCAGCTTCCGAAAGAGCCCGCCACGCACCGATCTGATACGCACCTCTGGCTCCTCCTCCATCGAATACCAATCCATATTCTTTATTTAAATCGATTATCGGTTTCATCAAATCACACTCTCCTTTGCGCTTGATTTCCCCTCATCACTACCGTCGCTGTCTTGCCGCCTCGAACATCAGAACCGAAGATGCAACCGCCGCATTCAGTGATTCTACCTCTCCACACATCGGAATCTTGATATAACACTCTGCTACATCTGCCACTTCATCCCGAAGTCCGTTACCCTCATTTCCAATTAAAAATGCTGTCCCTCTTGTGTAATCCTCCTGATCGTAGCTGTTCTTTCCTTTCAGATGTGCCGCATAGGAATGAATCCCGGCTTCTGCAAGTACTTCCAGAGTTTCTGGCAAATGCTCTACATACACAAACGGCATTCGGTAAACCGATCCCATCGTTGAACGGATCACCTTGGGATTGTAAATATCCACACAGTCGTGACTCATGATCACGCCGGTTACGCCTGCCGCTTCCCCTGCACGGAGAATGGTTCCCAGGTTTCCCGGATCCTGCAGATTATCCAGCACCATCAGAAGCGGTTTCCTTCCCTGCGCATCCAGATCCAGCATCTCACATATCTCACAGCTCCTCTGCTCCATCACAAGCAGGATCCCCTGTGGTGTCTTTGTATCTGACACGTGGGAAAATACATGATCTGACAGAATTTCCATCTGTCTTCCCCATGCCGAAAGTCCCAGCTCTTCTCCATATCGGCTGTAAAACTGCTCCGATACATAAACCTCTCTCACCTGCGCACGCGGAGCTTCCCGGTACATCCGGATCCCTTCTACGATATAGACGCCTTCTTCATCACGTGCCTTTCTCTTTTTCTGCCATGTAACAAGCTGTTTTACCCTGGCATTTCCTGTACTGGTTATCATACTGTAATCTCTTTCCTTTTATTCTTTTTCATTACATCTTGAAACGATATCCCACACCCCAGATTGTCTCAATATACTGTGGGTTTGAGGTATCATATTCAATTTTCTCACGGATTTTCTTGATGTGCACAGTTACCGTTGCGATATCTCCGATGGATTCCATATCCCAGATCTCGCTGAAAAGTTCATCCTTGGTATATACATGGTTCGGATGACTGGCAAGGAAGGTCAGAAGATCAAACTCTTTTGTTGTAAAATTCTTCTCCACTCCGTTTACCCACACTCGGCGTGCAGTGGTATCAATCTTAAGTCCACGGATCTCGATCACCTTATTCTCTTCCACGGCACTTCCGATCAGCCGCTCATAACGTGCCAGATGTGCTTTTACCCTTGCCACCAGCTCGCTTGGACTAAACGGCTTGGTCATATAGTCATCAGCCCCAAGTCCGAGTCCTCTGATCTTGTCGATATCATCTTTTTTCGCAGATACCATGATGATCGGTGTATTCTTTTCCGCACGAACCTTACGACAAATCTCAAAGCCATCCACGCCCGGAAGCATCAGATCCAGGATCACCAGATCAAAATCACCGAAAAGCGCCTTATCAAGCCCTGTCTGTCCATCATTTGCAACCTCTACTTCAAATCCACTCAGCTCCAGATAATCTTTCTCCAGATCTGCAATACTCTCTTCGTCTTCTACAATTAAAATCTTACTCATTTATCGGTACCTCCTGATATTTTCTGATTACAAAATACATCACTGTGCCAACACCTTCCCGGCTGGTCGCCCAGATTTTGCCACCGTGATCTTCAATGATCTTCTTCACGATCGAAAGACCGATTCCGCTTCCACCCTTGGATGAATTCCTTGAAGCATCCGTCCGGTAGAACCGGTCAAATATATTCGGTAGATCTTTCGCTGCGATTCCTTTTCCGTTATCCTCAAGCTCTACCTGAATAAAATCACCTACGTCTTTTACCCGCAGATTGATCAGCCCGTGCTCTCGTTCCATGTATTTCAAAGAATTGCTGACAATGTTGTTGATCACTCTCTTTAACTGTTCCGGATCTGCAATGATCTTTTGATCACCCTCTACATAATTGAAATAACCAAACTCTACATTCTTTGAATCCAGCTCCATCTCAATATCTTCGGCACAGTCATTGAAATAATCGTTAACTGAAAGCGGTGCAAAGTTGTACGGGATCCGGTTTGTATCGATCTTCGCATATAAGGTCAGTTCGTTGATCAGCGTATCCATCTCATTCGCCTTATTATAAATGGTTCCGATATATTTTTCCATCTTCTCCGGCGTATCTGCAACCCCGTCACGGATTCCTTCCACATAGCCCTTGATCGCTGTGATCGGCGTCTTTAAGTCATGGGAAATATTGCTGATCAGTTCTTTGCTTTCCCGGTCACTCTTCAGCTTCTCCTCTGCATTATCTCTCAGACGGATCCGCATCTTTTCAAATGCCTGCATCAGCCGTCCCATCTCATCATCTTTTTCCGGCTTGATCTCAAAATTCAGATTGCCTTCTTCTACGTTCTGCGCTGCTTCCTGCAACTTGTGAATCGGACTGATGATACTTCCATAAATCCACACCATCATGATCATCGCTGTAAATGCCAGAATCAGGACTACTGCGATACATGCGCTTATAATAAACTGCTGGATCTCCGGCATATCTCCCAGCACTCTGATGGATTTTGCAAAATCTTTATATTCCTCACCGGTAATTCCATAAGTATGCTCAATGACTCCGATCTGATAACGCGCAATTCCAAATATAAATGCCGTTGTCAGGATAGTCGGTATCATGATCATCGTCACAAAAGAAATCACCAGTTTCGTCCTTAGTTTCATGCTATATTCATCCTCCATTCATCATGCACGCCCGGTTATGCGTTCCGTATGGCGCTCACGCAAGTCTGCCTGATAACTAATAGCATATCATAAAAACGGGTGCTTCACATCAAAGCACCCGTAAAATTTTCTAAATTTTTTCTAAAACGATCAAATTCAGAACCTGTTATTAAAGATATTTCTTCAAAGTATCCACTTTATCCAACTTCTCCCATGGAAGATCCAGGTCGTTACGTCCAAAGTGTCCGTAAGCTGCTGTCTGTTTGTAGATCGGACGTCTCAGATCAAGCATCTTGATAATTCCAGCCGGACGAAGGTCAAAGTTCTCTCGAACGATTTCCACAAGCTTATCATCTGCAATCTTTCCTGTTCCGAAAGTATCTACCATGACAGATGTCGGCTGTGCAACACCGATTGCATAAGAAAGCTGGATCTCGCATTTTTTGGCAATTCCTGCTGCTACGATATTCTTAGCAACATAACGTGCTGCATAAGCTGCTGAACGGTCTACCTTTGTACAGTCTTTTCCTGAGAATGCACCGCCGCCGTGACGCGCCATTCCACCATAAGTATCTACGATGATCTTACGTCCGGTAAGGCCGCTGTCCCCATGTGGTCCACCGATCACAAAACGTCCGGTCGGATTGATGAAGAATTTTGTATTCTCATCTACCATATCTGCCGGAAGGATTTCATCAAAAATGTATTTTTTCACGTCTTCATGGATCTGTTCCTGTGAAACATCCGGATCATGCTGTGTAGAAAGTACTACTGCATCAAGGCGGGCCGGAACTCCATTTTCATCATATTCTACTGTTACCTGTGTTTTTCCATCCGGACGAAGATATGGAAGTGTTCCGTTCTTTCTTACTTCTGTAAGACGTCTTGCAAGTTTGTGTGCAAGAGCGATCGGATAAGGCATATATTCTTCTGTCTCATCAGATGCATATCCGAACATCATTCCCTGGTCTCCTGCACCGATTGCTTCCAATTCTTCATCTGACATCTTGTGTTCCTTTGCTTCAAGAGCTTTATCAACACCCATGGCAATATCGCTTGACTGTTCGTCAATTGCTGTCAGAACGCCACATGTGTCAGCATCAAATCCGTACTTTCCTCTTGTATAACCAATTTCGCGAACAGTATCACGAACGATTTTCTGAATATCTACATATGCATTTGTAGTAATTTCTCCCATTACCATAACAATTCCTGTAGTCGCGCATGTCTCGCAAGCTACACGGCTCATTGGATCCTGCTCCATAAGTGCATCCAGGATCGCATCGGAAATCTGGTCACACATCTTATCCGGATGTCCTTCAGTTACTGATTCAGAAGTAAATAATAATCTCTCCATCTTTTTTCCTTTCTTTCTTTTCTTCTTTGTATCTGCCTCTCTTATCTCTGGAATAATGAAAATCGACAAACAGAATTTCTCTTCTGTCTATGCAAATTTAAAGGTCAGCCCCAAAGGACTGACCTGATATCTCATCATCAATCCTCTTATTGTTCGATTGCTCGCTCAGGTTGGCACCTTCCGGCTTACCGGGGTTGCCGTGGCTTCGCAGGTCCTTTGTACCTCCACCACTCTGAATAAGAGAAAGCGTATTTAATTGTTACCGCTACACATCATAACACTGTCCATAACTTCCGTCAATATACATTTGGGGAAATATGTTCTATCAAAACAGGAATTCCTGTCTTAACCTACTTTTAACTTGAATTTCTGGATCTCACGTTCTGTAGAAACTCTCTCGATCACTGCGCCGAGACTTCTGAGCTTCTCTTCAAAACGTTCGTATCCCCTCTGGATATATACGATGTCATCTACGATCGTAATGCCATCTGCGGCCATTCCTGCAATCACAAGTGCTGCTCCTGCACGAAGATCCGGTGCACTGACCCTTGCTCCCGAGAATTTATCTACGCCTTCGATAGTCGCTGCATTGCCTTCAACCTTGACATTTGCACCCATTCTTGCAAGTTCTGAAAGATATTTGAAACGATTCTCGAAAATACTTTCTGTAATCGTGCTTGTCCCTTTACAAAGAGCAAGTGTAACACCGATCTGCGGCTGCATATCTGTCGGGAATCCCGGATATGGAAGAGTCTTCACCTGTGTATTGTGAAGATCTCCTTTGGACACAACACGCACTGCATCATCAAATTCTTCTACTTCACATCCAATCTCAACAAGCTTTGCAATCGTAGCTTCCAGATGCTTCGGAATGACATTCATAACAGTCACATCACCTCTGGTTGCTGCTGCCGCAAACATAAATGTGCCGGCTTCAATCTGATCCGGAATGATAGAATAATCTGTCTTATGAAGGCGGGATACACCGCGGATCTTGATCACGTCCGTACCTGCTCCACGAATGTTCGCTCCCATACTGTTCAGGAAGTTTGCCACATCGACAACATGAGGCTCTTTTGCCACATTCTCAAGGATCGTAAGTCCTTCTGCCATCGATGCTGCCATCATAACGTTGATCGTAGCTCCTACGCTTACCACATCAAAATAAATGTGCTTTCCGATCAGACGCTCTGCTTCTGCGATAATCTTGCCATGCTCGATATCCACATAAGCACCAAGCGCACGAAAACCTTTCAGATGCTGGTCGATCGGACGGCTTCCGATATTGCAGCCACCTGGA
>ENA-OPBZ01001071-OPBZ01001071.1-human-gut-metagenome-genome-assembly--contig:-NODE-1071-length-12104-cov-6.212217_pt1 | contig 12104 bp, 10 predicted proteins | sample MGYA00241072_ERZ501459 | MGnify/ENA primary metagenome ERZ501459 (study PRJEB25962, sample SAMEA2042632) | human gut metagenome | biome: human gut; feature: human-associated habitat; material: faeces...
GCAGTTTTCCCAGGAACAGGCAGCCGCCCATGGCTGGTCTGGTTATGGCGATCCAGAGTATGTGCCTCATGTGATGCGGTATTATTCCGGTGGAGGTTGGTTTGCCGGCCTATTTGGAAACGGACAGCTTGTTACCATTGCGAAAAGCCAGCTTGGAAATGAAGGCGGAGAGAAGTTCTGGTCATGGTGGGGATTTACAGAGAGACAAGAATGGTGTGCCTGCTTTGTCAGCTGGTGTGCGGATCAGGCAGGGCTCATTCAAAAGGAAGCAGTACCGAAGTTTTCTGTTTGTACGGATGGTGTAGCTTGGTTTCAGGCAAAGGGGAAATGGCAGAGTGGAGGAAGTGTTCCGACACCAGGGACTATCATCTTTTTTGATTGGGATCATGACGGAGCCAGTGACCATGTAGGAATCGTGGAAAGCTGCGATGGAACTACGGTACATACGATTGAGGGAAACAGCGGAGATGCAGTAAAGCAGAACAACTATACGGTGAATTCTCAGTCCATTTTGGGATATGGACTGGTTGCTTACTAAAAAATGAGAAAAAATCAAAGAACAGATTGCATTGTAGGAGCAAAGGAACAATGCTATAATAGGGAAGCAGGCAGGGCGCACGTCCTGCCTGGTGATAAATACGAAAAGTACAATCATGAGATTGATAAAATAGAGTCATTGGGGAGTGGAATATTTGAAACGGGAAGAAATTTTTGAATATGTAAAAAAACAATATGGAACAATTCCGGAATATCTTTGGAAGAGTTCTCCTAAGAGTGCAATACTCCGGCATAAAAATGGAAAGTGGTATGCAGCTATTCTGCGAGTTGAAAAATCAAAACTGGGTTTGAAGGAGGAAGGAACCGTAGATATCATCAATGTGAAGTGTGAACCGGATATGGTTGGACTTCTGACACAGACCTACGGTTTTCTGCCAGGGTATCACATGAATAAGAAGTATTGGATCACCATGTTGTTAGATGGAAGTGTAAGTGAGGCAAAAATCTTAGATTTTCTGGATATGAGTTATGATTTGATAGATGGGAAAAAGGATTGAGTTTAGAGGTTCTGTAACGAATTTGATATAGGAGGGATTCTATTATGGACAAGAGAGAACAGATGATCCGGTTATGGTTTTCTATGTGGCTGGAAAAGAAAGATTTGGGAATGGATGATATTTTTGCAGAGAACGTGGTTTATACAGAAAGCTGGGGACCATGTTATAGCAATCGTGAAACCGTAAAGCATTGGTTTCAGGAATGGAATATGAGGGGGAGTGTAATCGCCTGGGATATCAAACAGTTTTTTCATAAAGAAAATCAAACGGTGGTGGAATGGTATTTTAAAAATGTGATGGAGAATGGAGACATTGAAGAATTTGATGGAATTTCATTAATTGAATGGTCAGCGGAGAATAAAATCCAATCCTTGAAGGAATTCGGTTGTAATCTTCATAACTACGATCCGTATCAAAAGAGTGATACGCCCCAATTCAGAGAAGAAAAAATTCATTGGTTTTAAATGCCAGGCAAGTAGTATAAAGGGATTTTAGCAAGCAATGAGAAGGTGTGTGGTAACATGCATCTTCTTTTTTGCGCTCCAAAAGATTTTTAAGATTTCAAAAAGAAAATCATAAATTTTTCGATCTGTAACATTTCTAGGACATTTCTGTTGTAAAATAAAAATTGGAATGATAGCAAAATTGTCGTAAAGGATGAAAAGGAATGAAACAGATTTTAATCGTAGAAGATGATGAACTTTTAAATAAAATGTTAGTTTACAACCTACAGTCAGAATCCTATGGGATTGTTTCTGTGGAAACGGTAAAAGAAGCCATGGAAGTATTAAAAAGCCAACCGTTTGACCTGGTACTATTGGATATTAATCTTCCTGATGGAAATGGATATGAAATTGCAAAAACAATCCGGGATAAATATAGTGATACCATTGTAATCTTTTTGACCGCAAATGACAGGGAAAGTGATGAGATCCGAGGATATGAACTTGGAGCAGTAGATTATATTACAAAACCTTTTTCCATCCATTCCCTGCAGAGGAAAGTAGAAAATGTACTGCGTATGATGCGGCATCATGTGTCCATGCAGGATGTCTTTGATGATGGCAGGCTGTTTTTAAATTTTGCAGAGCAGACAGCTATGCTGGGTGGGAAGCCATTAACCTTATCTACTTTGGAATTTCGGATGCTGAACCTGTTCTGCCAGAACCGCAATCGTGTATTAACAAGAAAGCAGTTGTTGGAAAAAATATGGGACTGCACAGAGAATTATGTGGACGAGCATACGTTGACGACAACGTTAAGCCGCATCCGGGGAAAGATTGAAACAAATGGAACAGTATATATCAAAACGGTGTATGGCATGGGATACAAATGGACCGGAGGTGAACCAGCATGATAGGAAAGAAAATCTCTGTAAAAAAGATGTTTTTTTGGCTGACTTCTGGAATGGCACTTTCAATGACAGCAATCATATTGGTCTCATTCTTTCTGACAAAAAATATCGTAGTGTTATGGGTTGGTCTGGCATTAATAGTCTGTGCAACACTGTGGATGCTTTTTATGGTACAACTGTTGGGGATGAGATTGTCAAATTTTACTTCTGAATTGTGCCAGATCCTTGACGACATGATGAACCGTAGTCAAGAGCCTGAAAATGTATCAGACAGGGAGACGATTTTTGCCCGTATCCATCATCGTCTGGTGCGTCTGTATAATATCCTGCAGGAAAGTAACCGGAAGGTAGAAGCAGAAAGGCAGGAATTACAGTCCTTGGTGTCAGATATTTCCCATCAGGTCAGGACTCCGGTAAGCAACATGAAAATGATTGTAGATACACTTTTGACAAAATCCCTGGAAGAACAGGAGCGGAATGAGTTTCTTAAAAGTGTAAGAGGCCAGATCAATAAGCTGGATTTTTTAATACAGGCATTAGTCAAAACCTCCCGTTTGGAAACCGGGGTGATTCAATTAGAAAAAGAAGATCATTTCATATATGATACTTTAGCGCAAGCTATGAGTGGAATCTTATATTCTGCAGAACAAAAAAAGATCCATGTATCAGTGGAATGTCCAGAGGATGTGCGTGTGTCCCATGACAGTAAGTGGACAGAAGAAGCGATTTTTAATCTGTTGGACAATGCGGTAAAATATACCCCGACAGGGGGAAGTGTCCATGTGTCTGTAGCGCAATGGGAAATGTATGTGGAGATAAAAGTATCCGATACCGGAAAAGGAATTTCAGAGAGCAATCAGGCATCTATTTTCAAGAGGTTTTATCGGGAAGAAGAAATTCATAATCAGCCGGGTGTTGGGATCGGTCTTTATCTGACCAGGGAAATTGTGACACAGCAGGGCGGCTACGTTACGGTGGAATCACAGGTGGGAAAGGGATCGGCATTTTCTATTTTTCTGCCGAGATAAAGAAATATACGGAGGATACTATGGCAGCTGTAAAATTGGTTTCACTTACAAAAGAATATCAAAATGGAGAAAATTATATAAGAGCCGTTGATGATGTATCCTTTTCCATAAAAGAGGGAGAGTTTATTGCAGTCATTGGTGCTTCCGGAAGCGGAAAGTCAACCTTGATAAATTTAATCAGCGGATTGGAAAAGCCCACCCATGGATGTGTTTATGTGCATGATGTAAATTTGACGAAATTATCTTTAGAAGAACAGATTTCTTTTCGCAGATGGCATATTGGAGTTATTTTTCAAAAATATAATCTAATTCCTGCCATGAATGTGTTTGAGAATATCGTGCTTCCGGCAAAATTACTGGAGAGGACAGTAGATGAAAAAGAGGTTTTCCGTTTGGCAAAAACTCTGGGAATCGAAGAGAAGCTCTTTCAGATGCCGGATGAGTTATCTGGAGGACAACAACAAAGAGCAGCCATTGCCAGAGCTGTCTACACCCATCCCACCATTCTGTTAGGGGATGAGTTGACGGGAAATCTGGACTCCAGAACCAGCGTTTCTGTTATGGAACTGTTAAAAAAGATTAGCAGGCAATATCAGCAGACCATGCTTGTGGTTACCCATGATGAAAAAGTTGCTGCCATGGCAGATCGGATCATCCGCATGAAAGACGGAAGGGTGGTGGAAGATGAAGAACTATGATTATCACCGTCCGGCAGAAAAAGTGCTTTTGGATTCTTACCGAAAGCAGAATCGAAACAAAAACCGTCTTTTGTTTCTGGCAGTTGCACTTACCGTTGGAGTGATTTTCTGTATGATAAGCTTTGCCTATGGGAAAATACAGGTGGACATCCAAAAACATATCCGGACAGATGGAATGACAGTGTCAACGTATCTTGAAAACGGTACAGAAGAAATGGCAGGGCAGTTGCATACGCTCTCCTACATAGCAGAGACGGGAAAAGAAAAATTTGCCGGAAAACTATGCAATCAAACTATAAAATATTGCGACTGTGTTGTGGCAGATGAAACAGCATTTGAAACCATGCTCTGTCCGGCCTATACACAAATCGTAGGAACGTATCCCAAACAGGAAAACGAAATCATGCTTTCGGTCAAAACCTTAAAGTATCTGGGAATCTCGGAACCAAAGGTGGGAATGGAATTAAATCTGGATTTTTATTGGAATGACCTTTTTCAAACAAAAGGAACCGGACAGCAGACGTTTCAGCTTTCCGGATATTTTACAGAATATCAGAATCAGGGGGCAAGTTCTTCCATTGCATTTTTATCCGAGAAGAAACTGAAAGAAAGCGGAGCTGGATGGGAGCCCTGCAGGATACTGCTGAAACCGGAAAAGGATTCTGTCAGTGGTATGCAGATGGAACAACAGTTGCAGAAAGATATCCGGTTGGAAGAAGGACAGCGGATTGTCAGCATGGATTCGGCTGCATACCGGACAGTGGAAGGAATGCTGGGAAGTTATGGATTTGCAGCTTTATTTTCTTTTTTGATTCTGTTGTGTATGTTTTTATTCATCTATAATATTTTGAATTTATCATTGGAAAAAGACTTACAGCAATATGGTCTGATGGAAGTAGTCGGGGTACAGCAGCATCAGATTATACAAGTGATATTCCGGCAGATGATGGAAGTTGTCTTGATAGGAAGTCTTGCAGGCGTTGTCATAGGCAGTCTGGTGGTACTTGGAGTCCTGCCCTCTGTCATTGGAAAACTGTATCTTGGACAGGCAGAAGAACTGGAGGGAATTTCGTTCTACCAGCCTGTGTTCTTTCTAATAGCCATTCTTCCAGTGGCAGTGACTTTGGGTGTTGTGATACTTCTGGTAAGGCAAAAAATCAAAGTTCTGAGTCCTCTGGAGTGTATGAACTATGGAACGGGTACTGTTGCAGAAAAGAAACAAACAAAGAAAAAGAAAGCCAGCTTCCGAAGTTTTGGAAACGCTCCGGAAGTTTATCTGGCCAGGAGATATCTGTTCCGCAACAAAAAGGCTTTTTTCATCACCATGATTTCCCTGACCATAGGATGCGGATTAGCTCTTGGATCTTCTGTGATTGTAAAGGGGGTAGATCTGCAAAACCAGTTTATGAAAGAACCTGATTTTCAAATCCACATTACACAGGAAGCCTGCAGCACACTGATGGAAACTTCCCCGGATACAGAAAATATGGTCTTTTTCCCGAATGAATTCTTGGAGAACATAAAGCAGACCGCAGGAAATAGTTTGCGGGACGAAACACAGATACAGGGATTTTATCCCATTGTTGGGGAAAATGGGAGAGATAGCATCAAGTTATTAAATGACGGGGAAACCGTTCCGACTGTGATTCAAAAAATTTCTTCTTATGAAAAAGAAAAACTGCAGGAATTTCTGAGAGAGCAGGAGATGACAGCAGACTGGGAAACATTTGCACACGGAAATGGAACGTTTCTTCTCCATGACCACAGAGTGTCAGAATATGCAGAAGGGCAGGCATTGGAGCAGCTTGGAAATACAATAGAAGTGTATGATCTGGTACCGGTGGGAACCGATATGTCCGGTCTGGTTCCAGAGACACTGGTCAATTGCGGATATCTGGATATTACAAAGGAAGGATTTCCGGAATTAGAGTTGTGCTGGGATGGCAGAAATACCAACCTTCTTCTTGTAACAGAAGAAACCTTTGAAAACCTGTCAGAGAATCTTACCCCACAGACATTTGAAATGAGTTTTTCTGTAGAAAAGGAACAGGAATCGGGCTGTAAAAACAGATTAAAGGGAATGATCCAAACAGAGAATATGGAATTTCAGTCTGAAAACGGATATGCAGAGCAATTAAATTTATTTCAGATGGAGTGTCGGTCAGACCTCTTGTTAAAAGAATCGGAGTATATTCAGACCAGCAGACTGTTGCTTCTGGTAATCAGTGGATGCCTGATTTTTATCGGGATTATGAATTTTTTAAATGTAAGGGTAACGGACATGTTACTTCGAAAAAAAGAATGTGCCATTATGAATCGTGTGGGAATGACCAGAAAGCAGTTGCAGCGGATGTTCCTTGCGGAAGGAATGTTTACCTGGCTGTTACTGAGTGTTCTTCTGGTAACAACGGGAACGCTGTTGATAGGTGGGATTGGATGGTACATGAAAACAAAGATTTCTTATTTTGTATTCTATTATCCGCTGAAAGAAATGGTTGCTCTACTGATGATTTTACTTGCAGGCAGTATTCTGGTACCAGAAATTTTCTTTAAAAAGTTTTATAGAAAAGCGGATACTAAATAATTGGAGGGAATTGAATGATGTATCAAACCGTTTTAATAGAAAATATTACTACTGAAAATGTAACTGAAAAAATAAATGCTAAACTTATAGAAATGGAAAAACAAAGCTACAAACTTGTAACTATGTCATTTTGGGGAGCTGAAAAAGCTGTCTTGATTTTCAAAAAAGGATTAAAAGGCAGTTTGCTGTGATATTTTAAATAGAATTATAGTCACAGATAAAATCAAGAACAGCAGAATATCATATTTGGTATCTTTTGTAATTTTTTGAAATGTCCGAGATTTGTAACAATTCAGGCTGAAATTCCTTGAATTTTGTTCTTTTCTCGGACATTTCTGTGACATTTGTATTTTATAATAGAGTCATCATAAAGAAAGGCAGAAAGGAGCTTATAGAATATGAGTATTTTACAGACAATCGATTTAAAAAAATATTATGGTACGGAACCGAATATTACAAAGGCACTGGATGGTGTGAATTTTTCTGTGGAAGAAGGAGAATTTGTAGCAGTAGTAGGAACTTCAGGTTCCGGAAAATCCACGATGCTTCATATGATGGGAGGTTTGGACACTCCTACCAGCGGAAGAGTTATTGTACGGGGAGAAGAACTGGCAAAGAAAAACGATGAAGAACTGACGATTTTCAGGAGAAGAAATATTGGTTTCATTTTCCAAAATTATAATTTGGTTCCGATTTTAAATGTTTATGAGAATATTGTCCTTCCGGTAGAACTGGATGGAGATACGGTAGATCAGGGATTTATGGATGAAGTAGTTCATATGCTGGCTCTGGAAGATAAACTAAAGAATATGCCGAATAATCTCTCTGGAGGACAGCAGCAGAGAGTTGCGATTGCAAGGGCTCTGGTTGCGAAACCTGCCATTGTGCTGGCCGATGAACCTACAGGTAACCTCGATTCGAAAACCAGTGCAGATGTTATGGGATTGATCAAACGGACCAGTTATGAGTTTCACCAGACGGTTGTAATGATTACACATAACAATGAGATCGCCCGACTTGCGGATCGGATTGTCCGTATTGAGGATGGTAGGATCGTGGAATAAGGAGGTGGCAGGCTATGACTTGGCCTTTTGAAAATAATACAAATGGAATTGTCAAGAATCTGGCGAAGAGGAATTTAAAAAGCGAAAAACGAAGAAATGTCATGGTAATAATATCAGTAGTTTTAGCTGCTTTTTTAATCAGTCTTTCCGGTTTGGCTGGAGTTTCACTGATGCAAACAGAAAAGAAGAAAGTGATAGATACTTATGAAGCAACTTATGTACAGGTAGATGAAACGCATATAGAAGAGTTAAGAGAAGTGCCGGAATTTGCACGTGTGGGAGAATACTATATGTACGGGGAGGAAGTTTCTACACAAGGATTTAAGGGCTTCTTTGTTTATGCTGATAAAGAAACCATGTATATGGCACGTTCCCAAATGAATTTGGCAGATGGAGATTTACCGGAAGAGAAAAATGAAATTGTAGTAAGTAAAGAATGGCTTTCAAAATTTTTCCCAGACTGTCATATCGGTGATTCAGTTACCTTGGATACGGAAAGTTTTTCGGGTGAGTATACTATTTCAGGTATTTTAGATACAACAGGGCAAGAAAAACAAAATATTTACTCTTTTCTTATCTCCAAAGAAATGCTGGAGCAGTGTACGAAGTATGAACCTGACGGATACTTTGCCTATGTACATCTGAATCATGTAAATCAGTTAGACGGAGAACTTATCAAATCTTACGTTCAGAAGATTAAAGAGGAGTTGCAGATACCCGGAGTCGGATTTCATGATACGTACTTCCGTTATATTGACGGAGACATTTCCATGGAGAATGTTTTGCTGCTTATGGCTTTTGCAGGTATTGTTTTGGTAGGTGGCTGTGTTGTAATTCAAAGTATTTTCCGTATTTCCATTATTGATAAAATAAAAAGCTATGGTCAGCTCCGGACTGTTGGTGCTACCAAAAAGCAGATTATGCGTATTGTAAAAAAAGAGGGACACTCTTTGGGATGGAAAGGTATGTCTATCGGGATTTTACTTGGTTTAGGAGTGACACTTTTGTTATTTCCCAAAGGTTTTTCTCTTTCAGGCTATCTTTTAGTGATTGGATGTACAGTATTGATCTGCTGGACCATGATTTGTCTGTCTATCCGAAAACCTGTGAAATTAGCCGCAGATATCTCACCAGTTGAAGCAGTTCGTTTTACTTCCCTTCAAAAGAAGATAAAAAATCGGGCGAAGAGAAAAAAGATTAGCCCTTGTTCTCTCGGAATGCTGAACTTTCGCAGGGATTGGAAGAAAACAGTCAGTATTGTGTTTTCGCTAAGTTTGGGCGGGATTCTGCTTTTGGCTGTTAGTTCTTTGTTGCTTCTGCAATCCCCGGAAAAAATGGCAAGACAGCATTTCAAAAATGGGGACTATAAGATTTATATGGATTCGGATAAGGAACATATTGATATTCTCAAACAAGGAAATCCATTGAATGAAGAATTAAAACAGGAAATCCTGGGGATTGATGGAGTGGAAGAGATTCTGGTTACAAGGAAATCTGCAGGTTATGAAGCCACTTTCCACGGGCTTACTGCTCGCGGTACTTGCGATATGATTACTAACGAAAATAAGGAACTTCTGGCACAAGCTGTTGTAGAAGGAAGTATGCCGGGCGACAATAGTATTTTATTGAAAGACGATTATCGTGATTTTGATGGGAAAGAGAAATTGGGGGAAACCATAGAACTTTCATTGGGAGAGAAAACAATTCCTGTAACCATATCAGGATTTTTTGATGGGAAAAAAACTGATTTTGCCAGTGGACATGGTCCAATCGGAGTGGATGGACCAATGATGTTTTTGTCGGAAGAACTGTTTCAGGAATTAATACCAGATGTAACTAATTTTGATTACTCCTGGGACATTGTCTGCGATCCGGAGAAATCCGAAAAAGTGGGAAAGGCTTTGGAGAATCTTATTGTTTCGCATACCGATATTGGTTTAGATACCTTTGAGGATAAGGTAGATAGTTATGGGTATATGGATGTAGCATATGGTGTAATGCAGGTGATTTCATGGTTTATCTTTTTGTTTGGTGTGATCAACCTTATCAATATCACACTTTCCAATCAATATTCGCGCAGACAAGAAAATAGCGTGTTGCGCTCGATTGGGTTAGCGCCGAAACAATTAGCGCAAATGACGGTATGGGAAGGAATGGGATATGTGGTTAGCAGTATTTTGCTTATGCTTGCCATTGGACTGCCGATTACTCTTCTGGTATGGAGGAAATTCAGCATCATTGCTTACGCTGGACAAATTCTTCCTTACGAATTTCCTTGGTTGCAAATGGGAGTATATGTAGTAGTACTTGTGACAGTAGAGCTTATTTTATCCGTTTGGACAATCCGCAGACAGAAAAAACAATCCTTGATTGAACAAATGCGGGCTATGGAATAAGAGAAAAATGCTTTTGCTGAAAAGTGTGGAATATTTCGGCAAAAGCATTTTTTTGTGGAAAACATTTTTTCCTGAAAGAAAATAGGATATAATCAATCTATGCTTTTGAATGACGAACATCAGAAAAACGATATTTAGGACATTTCTGCAACATTTGAGGTTTAAAATAGCGACAAGTTTAGAAGATGGGAAAGGAAGAATCTGGATTGAGGAAAATTTTAATTGTAGAAGATGACAAAGTATTAAATAAAACGCTGGCTTATAATCTTACCGCGGATGGTTATGAAGTAACTTCTGCATACAGTTTTCTGGATGCAGTAGAACGATTGGTACGCCCAGAAGGGCATACAGATTAATGAGTGGAAATCTCATCCAGTAAGGTGTAGCCGCACCACTGGTAGCGAGTTTTGGGGATACAGAGGTAACGATGTATTCTAAGTGTAAACAGTTAGGAAATAGGGCTGAAAGTGATTGAGCTCCGAAATCTACGTAACCCGTAGGTCGACGTTTTCTTTCGGGCGGAAGACAATACGTATGTTTCTGTTTGGGTTAGGAAGCATATGCTACGGCGGAGTCTGAGAGCCAGCCATGTTTTACAATGTCTGTATGTTACCTGGGGAGAACCTATACTTTCCTGTGTTAACAGGTATGACGTACGAATGAGAAAAGGAAATCAAATGGAGTATAGGTAGTCGGATGGCCGAATAGTACTAATGAAGGTGGGTAATGCCACTGGAGGGAAGTCGAGAACGGATAACATATATCCAGCCACACGACATCATATCAAAAGGGAAACATTATCTACACTCAGAGGTAGGACAAATAATGACAACAAAACTTGAGAGAATCTCAGAATTATCAAAACAACATCCAGAAATGAAATTTAATTCTATTGGGCATTTGATTAACATTGAGATGCTTAAAGAATGCCACTACAAAATGGATGGCAGAAAAGCGGTCGGGATTGATGGCATTTCAAAAGAAGAATATAACTCAAATCTTGATAACAATCTAAAACAGCTAGTGGAGAAGCTTAAGAATAAAAGTTATCGACCTAAACCAGCACGTAAAGTGGAAATACCAAAAGAGAATGGTAAAACCAGACCTCTTAGTATCTATTCATATGAAGATAAACTGGTTCAGGAAGCACTTAGGAAAGTTTTGGAATCGGTCTTTGAGCCCCATTTCTACAGCAATATGTGCGGCTTCAGACCAAACCGCAACTGCCATGGAGCTATAAGAAAACTAAATGACATGATTGAAGGACATAAGACGAATTATATACTGGATGCCGATATAAAAGGCTTCTTTGATAATTTGAATCATGACTGGATAATGAAATTTATTTCATCACGAATTACAGATAACAGTGTGCTCCGACTGGTAGAAAAGATGCTCAAAGCAGGTATTCTTAAGAATGGAGAATTTTATGTTAACGAATTCGGTGCCGGGCAGGGAAGCGTATGTTCACCAATAATTGCGAACATATATATGCATTATGTTCTTGTATGGTGGTTTAATGAGAAAATAAGACCACTGCTAAAAGGATATGCAGACATAGTTGTCTATGCGGATGATTTTGTGTGCTGCTTTCAATATAAGAATGACGCAGAACTCTTTTATGAACATCTTAAGAGAAGGATGAATCACTTCGGACTGTCCTTAGAGGAATCAAAGACTCGATTAATTTATTTTGGTCGATTCGCTGCTGATAACCTTAAAAGACAGGGGAACAAACCAGAAACATTTGACTTCCTAGGATTCACTCATTATTGTTCCAAAAGCCGAAACGGTAATTTCAGAGTAAAACATAAAACTGCCAATAAGAAATATCGGAAGAAATGTAAACAGATGAATATCACTATACGCGACATGAGATTTGAAAAGAAGAAATATATTCTTGCAAAAGTAAATCAGATTTTAAT
>ENA-OPBZ01001072-OPBZ01001072.1-human-gut-metagenome-genome-assembly--contig:-NODE-1072-length-12102-cov-2.970117_pt1 | contig 12102 bp, 7 predicted proteins | sample MGYA00241072_ERZ501459 | MGnify/ENA primary metagenome ERZ501459 (study PRJEB25962, sample SAMEA2042632) | human gut metagenome | biome: human gut; feature: human-associated habitat; material: faeces...
CTTTAAAGTGAATATAATCATCGGCACCAGTATCTTTAACTATATTTTGTAAATATGAAGTATACCCATCATCACCACTTCCATATATATCCAGGTTGATTATTGGGTTTTGTTCATGTGCTTTTATCACACTCTTAATAAGAATATCAATACCTTTCCTCGGGCTAAGTCTTGAAGCAGATATTATGCTGCCTCGCCTGCGCTCACTTTTACTTTTTAGTTTACCTTCAGGTATAGCCCCGGGTGGAATAGCTGCAATATGTGGAACAAAGCAATCATACTCTTTTAAAAATGCTTCCAGACTTCTTTTATGTTCCTCCGTACCAACAACAAAATAATCAATTGCCTTTGAATATTTGAACCAATAATAATACTCATAGTTCATATATAATGAACTTTCATCCTCAAATATTTTGTAAAAATGATCTGAATGCAGCACAGCTACCAGCTTTGATTTGCCTTTATTTTCAAACAGAGGCTGAATATAATCTAAATATCCCGCTCTATCCATTATACATATATCATTCTCACAAAGATTAAGTGCCTTTACAAATCTTTCTAGAAACTCTACATTGTCTATAACTTCACCATTTTTAAACAGATATTCAACATTATCTTTATAGATACATTGTTCATAAACCATCTGTCCTTGTTTGTTCCAAAAAATTCTCCTTTCCGGATTTAAGCCATCGCTCGAATCATTATCCCAATTATACAGTTCTGTATATGACAAGCTGTCTGTATAATAATTTTCTAAATACTTTTTTCCGTTTTTAAAGAGACTTTCATTTATAACAAATCCATCTTCATCGCATAATATTTCAACTGATTTTTCACCGGAATTATATAGACGAATCACCTTTCCATTCTCATCTATATAGTCATACTCATAATTTTCTTTTTCATTTTCTAAAAGAGCTTCCTTTTTCACAGACAAACTCATATCTAATCTTCCGGTCATAAAAAGATGTGCAGACATAATCTGACCACGTTTTATTTTTTGCGAACCATACAGTTCCATATCCCTAATTGTCGGCAGCTCTGTAAAAATAAATTTAGCGTTTACATTGTTTTTTGCAAACAATCTTGCCCTAAATCCCTGAGCAACATCGACTCCGGAAAATTCATATCCACTAAGTAATGTAAAATCAAATACTCTCATCCGTATCACCCATAACTACTTTTGCAGCTAATTTTTTTAATTGCTTCTTCTGCCTGTCTATATATTCATCGAATATCGTCTGACTAGTTATTATATTTTTTAGAGTTTCTTTCATCTTCACATAGTTGCTGCTATCAAAAATATTTTCTATTGGATATAATTCTTTTGAATGCGCTGTATTGTCAAACGCTAGTATTATCATATTATTAACCAGTGCCTCGTTTACTGCATTGTATAGCTCTCTGTAATGATTAATATCCAAATAAATATCGCATCTTTCAAACAGTTCTTTTCTCTTTTGTTCCGTAATACATGGATATAACTCAACATTATTATTTATATCCAGTCTCGTTAATTTATCTGACATAATGGTACTGGCAGCTATATGAAAAGTTATTTCCGGAAAGTCATTTATCAGCTGTTCAATATACTCAAGCTGATCCGATTCTGTAATAGTAAGTGCTTCCTTTTTTCCAAATTTTAATTCATTATTTTCAAAATATGAATATAATCTGTCGCATTTATAATTTGAATTTTCTTTATACCAATTGACCTGCTGTTCTTCACTGCACAGTATTCGAAATGCTGTGTTTGTCTGAGTTATTTTTGTCAAATCTGAATTTAATCTATTCTGTGGCAGATATGATATTTTAAAATTCCCATAATCCCCAGCAAATTTATTCAATACCTCATCACTTGTCAGCCATATATTTTCATCATATATTTCACCGAATTTAAGATAAGCTTCCAGATAATCAGCAAAGCCTCTATAGCTTCTCGGACTAATGCCCATGCCCAACAATGTATATGTCTTTGGACCTGTCTGTTCTATTACCTTAATGTCACCATTTCTATCATAGAATTCCCTGACTGTAACATTACCACCGTTCACATTCTCCGAACAATATTTATATCCATATTTGTTGTAATAGTCTACTCTATATACTGTATTATTTCTGTCAATCCACTCTACTCTGCTGACCATTCTTTTCTCTATCGGATTCTTAAAATAGATGTTTGCCTTTTTGGTTTTATTATCATATATAGCACCATTTAGGCCATCAGCACGAACCCCCCAGTATTGAGGGATATCTATGAATGCATAATACAGGTCTTTTTCCTTAAGCACATCGTTTTTTTCGGATATGCCGCAAAACAAATCTATGGTTTCTATTGTTTTACAGTCTTTAACCCCCACATTTTCTACCAGTTCTAGTATATTTTTTTCAGTATTACCCAATTCATCAGTAATAAAAATCATAGGATAAACCCACCCTCTGTATAATGCAAAAACCTCTGTGTTATAAAATAATTCTCACCATTTTCTAATCCGGCATTTGCGAGTATTTCTAATCCATTGCCATCGTCCGCATCCGCAGAGACTATATAGACAGTATTGTCATCGCAGATAATCTCATTTTCCTTTAAATGCTCATGCCATTCACAGCTATCGAATTCTCTGTTTAATAGCCTCATTGCATTCCTTATAGAGCTGTTCTCTCCACCATAGAATACGAATCGTATATTGTTTTGAGTAGCTTTTTTTAGCAACTTCTCCAGCATACCTGTTCTATCTACAATTCTGCCCATAGAATTACACAATAAGCCATCCTCCATCTGCTCTCCCCATGGGGTTCTCAGTATTGTAAAATAGTATGCTCTGTCAATTTCATTATTTGTATGCAGCATCAACAGGGTTGCAGCATAATGATATATTTTTTTCTCTGCTTTCTCATTATTTTTTCTTGCCTCATCAATAAAATAATTCCATTTTTCATCTATCAATAAGGTTTTTCCGCTGAATATGGCATTTAAAGCATCCTGATCAGGAAGCCATGTTCGTGGATTATCGCTCAGATAATCCATAACCTGTTGAAACAGGCTTCCATTTTTCCTGATATTGTCAAGATTCATGCAAAGAACACCTGCATTAAAATATCTGTCTCGGCTTGTCTGCCCTGCTGCTACAGCGTATGGAGTTCCCCAATTTCTTATTGTCGAACAATCCTGAGCAGCCGCCAGACAGTAATTATCTATATTTAGGTTCCATAATTCTTCAATATCTGTATTTACAAATAAATCAGAGTCCAAATATATTATTTTTTTTAAATCCGGCATAATATCGGGCAACATAATTCTGAACATTGTTCCAATTGTAAATCTATTCATTGAATCAGCCAATGAGCCAAAAATGTCTGGATTAAAGTGATGAAATTCTATGCCGTTTCCACTATTATCAGCAATAAGACTCAGCTTATTTTTATTCATTTCATTCAATGTGTCATCATGTAATATATGAAAAACTATTGGTGCTTTTGTATTTTCAACAATGGATTGCATCGTTGTTCCAGCCCAGACACTGTAATTTCCATCCTTATCATGTATACCAAGACAGATATGTATTGCATTATCTAAAAACCATACATTATCCATTTTTTTCGCAGTTACCCTCAGCTTTGACATTCTTTTCAATACCGCATCATCTGAAAAAGCCCTCACATATGGATTATTAAATATATCCGGTTCACTCTTTAAGAACTCTTCTTTGCAAATATCCAATTCTTTTTTTAGGAAATTTTCTATTCTATTGTATGACTCAAGATATTGATGCCATAACAAAAATGACTGTATCTCACAGTGACACTGCTCAATTACATTTCTCAGTTCTGCTTTTCTACTTTGAATAGCCTGCCTTATATGATCCATAATAATCTTAGCATCCCGGATCTTTGCATTGCTAATTTCAGAACGTATAATGCCCTCTGTATTCTCAAAGTAATAGTATAATGTCGATTGCACCTTACAATATTTCTTTGCAAGTAACACACAAAGCATGGAAAAATATGTATCCTCATAATATACATCTTCTATAAATCTTAGATTATGTTCTATTATAAATTTGGTCGAGTATAGCTTTGCCCATGCTGTTACATTAGTAAATCCGGTCAGACCTATAATGAGATTTTTCCTATTATCAACATTATCCAAATCAAGCCTTTGAATTTCAAAATCATTTACTTCTAATACATTTGGCTTATCTGCTTTAAAACACGATACACCACACTGTGCCACATCATAATCATCCTCTGTCATTCTATCATGCAACACCCTAAGCATATCCGGATGCACATAATCGTCCGCATCCACAAATGTGATATATTTGCCGGTGCAGATATCCATTCCCAGATTACGTGCACCGCCACACTTTCCTTTTTTCTGTATTTTAAGAGATATAACATTCTCCGGGTATTGTCTTTGTAAGGATTCTAATATAGACCATGTATTGTCTGTCGATAAATCATCTATGAGTATCACTTCGAGATTTTCAAAGCCATATGTCTGGCTGTAAATTGAATCGAAGCATCTCATAATATATTTTTGCACATTGTAGCATGGAATAATTACTGATATCTTGTCTTTACCATTCATAACATTTTCTCCATAATATATAAAATAATCAAATTAAATCTTCCTCTAATTATGTAACAGCACCTTGCAGCTTTTCCAACTAATTTGTACTATTCCCTTTACAACTCACAAACTATACTGTTCACATGACATTTCTCTGCGGCTCTCGGATTTTTCTTTGCGAACTGGCGGTTGATTCTCTTTTTCACTATCTCGCAGTCCTCACGCTTGATTCCGATGAGCATGATAAGAAACTGCACCTTTCCATACGAGGTATATATGTCACTGTAGCGGATTGATTCACCGACGCACTTCTTGAGCTGCCTTGAATACTTGTTCATCTTTGTCTCGCCCTGTACCTGTCTACCTTCCTCGTCCTCCAGAGTACAGAGCATGAGATATACAGGTACCCTTGTGCGCTTCATAATACGGATGGACGCCTGGTATATTCCCTTGAATACCGGATAGCTGCAGAAATATCCGCCTCTTTCCGTTTCCTCCTGCTCGTTCATGCCCTCCTGGATGTTTTCCAGTATCTCATGTGCATGATTCATCTGATTATTGTATTTCTCAAGGATTTCCAAGAGTCTTGAAGATGGATAAATACCGCACTCCCTGAGATAATAGTCCACGACATCCGTGTATAGCTCTTCCGCCTCCTCATAGCGCCTGGTCTCTACCATCGCCTCCATGATAAGCTCCTCCCACTCATTGAACGGATCGACCTTTGCCGCATATACTCCGAGCTTCTCCAGCCCCTTGAATTGTTTTCTCTTTCGCAGTATGTACGCAGATTCATTTATGATTTTCTCAAACATGGTGTGATAGCGTCTGGCCTCCTGTGCTATCCACGTCTCGCCTGTATATGCCGCCAAAAACTCTCCCTTGTACAGATATAGTGCTTTTACGTACAGCTCAAGCATATTGTCTTCTATTTCCTTTATCCGCTCATCACACACTGTCTCTGCACTCTCCGGCTCCTGTGGCATCTGCTTTTCCAGTGCACAGGCCTCGTTATAGATCTTTTCAAACTCTGCTGCATCCTCTTCTATCTCTATATCCGGGGTCCAGTAATATATGCCTCCCTCCAAATATATGAGGTTCTTTCCCGGCAGTCCGAGCTGTGTGAGCTTTTGCTTTGTCTTGTATACAATAACTCTTAGTGCCGTGTGAGGAGCATCTATATCACGCTCACCAATTACTATCTCCTCGAGCTTATCCTTTGCTACTCCGCAGTCAGAATAGTGTATCAAAGCCTGCATCAGGCGGTTGAACTGGCTTTCCTTATGCATTTTTTCCGCCACAAATGGTGCTCCGTTATAGTCCATTCTGAAATTGCCAAACATCTGTACCTTGATTTTATGCGTCATAGGTGCCTCTCTTCCCGAGTTTTATAAACATCCTTATTATCAGATTCATATTATTTATATTATACATCAATTTCACTCATCCCGATAACAACGACAATTTACATGAGGAGTGTCAAAACTCGTACTTGACAAATCATGTAATATATGCTCCAAATGTCCTCTGAATATAAAAAAGATCCTGCAAGAAAATCTCACAGGATCCGGATATTTCTGATATATTAAATCAGATATGTTAAATCAAATATTAAATTAGAAAATAGCATTTACAATTGTTGAACCAATGGCTGTTGCAAGGAATGCCAGTCCACACACGAGTGGAAGCTTGTTGTCATCCTCTTCTATTGCCCTTACTCCAAAGAATATGCTTACATATCCTACTACACCCGCAAATGTATGCAGCCAGCTGCTCACATTGCCAAAAAACTGGAATGGGATTATGTCGATGATTGCTGCCACAAGGATAATCGGAAGGTATACTGCATCATACAGACATGCTGCTGAAAGTGTCTGTGCAAATGTCACCTTTTTATCCTTCTGCACTGCGTTTAATACAACCAGAATAACTGCTGCCAGGATGAGTACTTTTACTGCCTCTCCTACGATTCCTGAGAAGATTCCCTCAAAGAAGCTCGCCGGGTAAAATGAGAATCCAAAGCCGCCTATGCTGCCAATTACGCTTGATAACAGATATACTACAGACAGCACTACCTCTACTATGGCAAATAAGCCAATAAATATAAAGCCTGATGCCATATTTGCATTCTTTACAAAGTCTGCTGCAGCCTGTGCCGGCTTCTTAACAAGACCCTTGTAGAATGTGATGATAGATGCCACATTCTTGTCATTCTGCAGCTGCTGTCCTGCTGCACTCACCTGCTGTGTGAAGTTATCAAACGCCTGCGACTGTGCGCTACCCTGTGGTTGTCCATTGAACTGTCCCTGTGCACTGCCCTGAGGCTGTCCGTTAAACTGTGCCTGCTGTGCTGCATTATCTGCCTGTGCATTGTTGTCCTGTGTCTGATTTGGTGCCTGTGGCTGTGCCTGCTGACGACATGTACATACCTCATCATCAGCTAATTGTCTGCCACAATTTGTACAGTATTTCATAACTGAAACCTCCTAAAAAAATAATTAATAAACTGCTGATAACTATATTAGCATTTCAGGCATTTAATAGCAATATTTATTTGATATTTATTTCATAATATATTATGATTTATATTATGATTAAAGGGTTAAAATACCTGCTGATTCTAAAGAGGAATAACCATGCCACAAACACTTAATATAGCTGTATGCGAGGACGAAGCTGCAGAGACCGTGCTGCTTTGTGATATTCTCAACCACAGCGATATCCAAAATACATACACTGTCTTTACGGATGCAGATTCTTTTCTTGCCTCATATGAGTACGGAAAGTATGACCTGCTGCTCATGGATATATACATGAAAGATTCCATGACCGGCATCGAGGCAGTCTCCATAATCCGTGAGACAGATGCCGATATCCCAGTTGCTTTCATCACAACAAGCACGGAGCATGCCGTGGAAAGCTACAGGCTGTCTGCCATCGGCTATATCGAAAAGCCGGTTTCTGCAGCTGAGCTAAGTAACATTCTTCACCTTGCCATGCTGAAGAAATCCGATGCCCCATCTCTTTATGTGAAGAGAAACAAGAATATGGAGAGGCTTGCCCTTTCTGATATCATGTACATAGAGCAGAGAGCCAGGCAGATTTTCATACATTTAAAAGAAAATGAGGAAATCATCTGCTATGAGAAGCTTTCAGATCTTTCAGATCAGCTGCCTGCTGAGCTGTTTTTTCTGCCGCACAAAAGGTACGCTGTAAACCTGTCGTATGTCACACGCATTGATACTTCACTCAAATGCTTCGTGATGGCCGATGACACAAATATCCCTATCAAGAGAGAGCTCTCCGGCAAAGCCAAAAAGGCTCTGGAGAGATACTACTTTGATCACACCAGAGGGCTTAAATAAGGCACTTTCCTATTGATTTGATATGAGCTAGACTGTCAAAAGTAATACACTGCAAGGAGCCCGGATTATGAAAAAAATTAGCGCTATACGAAATATTCCCTATCTGACAATTATACTGCTTACACTGATTTGCATACTGCTTCTTTCCTCAAAAAACATGATTATGAGCCAGGCGAGCTATCCTGAAGCCACTATCGTAAGCTCTGCATATGCTGTGGTGGAGGGCTCGGATTCAGATAAAGAAGAAATCACATTTCCACATACCTTTAAGCACCTTTCGCCGCGCACACATGTCACCGTCACCACACATATCAACCTGAACAAGGATGATCCAATCTACATAAAAACTGTCTATTCCCCTGCGAAGGTCTATCTGGACGATGAACTCATATATGAGTTTGGCAGGGCCGAAAACTATCCATCCTATATGAAGGATCCCGCAACCGAGGGGTACCTGATAGGCACTGATGGTCATTCGGGTGATACAGAGCTTCGTATAGAGTATCTGTCTCCAGTTACCAGAAGCTCTCTTACGGTATATTCTCCTATCTACGGAGCATACAAATCCTTATTTTTCACTCTGTTAAAGCTGAATAAATGGTCATTCTTTATAGCACTGCTTGAGCTTGCCGCAGGTGTTTTGTTTATATTTATCTCACTGATGCTTTTATACTACGATAAAGAGGTTTGCAAGATGATATTTCATTTTGGATTCTTCTCACTCATGGCCGGCATGTGGTCTATCGGCGAGTGCAACTACACAGGTGTCATAATCAAAAACCCTACACTGCTTTATCTGTGTGCTTTTATAGGGCTTTTCTCGCAGATGATTCCGCTGCTGTATTTCTGCAGGCTTGCAGTTGGTTTTAAGAATGACAAGCCAATTATAGTTATCGCGAAGCTCCTCACCGTGCTTGACCTTGTCGCTTGTGTCTTACAGCTTAGCGGTACGGTTGCACTATCCCAGAGCATGTACGTGTTCCATGTCATTCTGCCTCTCATACTTTGCTTCCTGACTGCATACATCATCCTTGAGGCTGTTCGCAGCCAAAACAGCAGGGCAAAACGGCTGATGGTTCCGGTATTCATACTGGCACTTGCTTCATGTGCCGAGATAATCAATTATCATTTAAAATTTGTGGCCTCATTGTCATTGCTGTACCAGATTGGAACTCTGCTTTTCATTATAATCATGGGAATTGTAATGGGGCTTAATATAAGCGATATGCTCAGTATAAAACGTGAGAATGAAAGGCTCATATTTGATATGAATCTCCTTGAGCATTCCCTGTTGGAGCAGAAGAAATATAATTCGCTCATCACAACAAACGAACAGCTTTTTAAGAAGCAGCGCCACGATCTGCGTCACCAGCTTGTTGCAATAAAAGGCCTCGCAAACACTGAAAATAAACAGCTGAATGAATACCTGGATTCCCTGATCCACAGCATACCATCTGCGCCTGCAAGCTATTGCGAAAACAGGGTAGTCAATTCCATTCTGTCATACTATAGTGCCATATGCAGAAATGAAAATATCGCTCTTGAGACAAAGCTTATTGTTCCGGAAACCGATGATGCGGCCTTGGACAATGACCTGTGCCTGGTATTTGGAAATCTGATAGAAAACGCTATAGAAGCCTGCAGACGCATGGATACTCTGGATTCTTCAGACGAAACACCATCACGTTTTATCCGACTGCATGCCCACGTACACTATAAGACACTTATTATTACTATGGACAACAGCTTTGACGGACATGTTACCATCCAAAACGGAAAATACCGTTCTTCTAAGAGGGACGACTATGGTATAGGTCTGTCATCCATCCGCTCTGTTGCCGGCAAATATGATGGTGACGTTGCATTTGAAGCAGCTGATGGTATATTTCAGTCATCAGTATACCTTCAAATATATAAATGACAAACTAAAATCATTAATTTATATTAATGCTTCATACCTAAATATCATTTTCAGAGTCCAACTAACTTATTGTATATAATGCATACATATGCTATAATAATAAAAGAATTTTGTGCATTATACACATATGGAGTTTTAATTTATGATAGAAAACACGATATACAAGGAATTTATTGATAAAATTTCAGAATTATCAGACGGGATATATCCTATCATCACCAACCTGGATAATGACTTATCTTACGTACCGGACAAGACAGCTGATTTTTTCGGCTTTGAAGCCGGCGAGCATACCTGCTTCTTTGAACAGCTGAGCTCTTGTGTCAACGACGTTGACCTGCCGGAATATAAGCAGGAAATCCGCTATCGCTTAAATGGTGAAAAACCGGATGATATATTTTATGTCCGCATGGGAAAGCATACCAAAGAATATATGATGGGATTTTATTCTGATATTTTTACCGGTGATGACGGACACCGCTACCATGTCCTCGTGCTCAGAAACGAAAATACCCTTCCGGATATCGACCCATATACATATCTTTATGGTCAGTCAAAGTTTGAAAGAGACATCAACGGCTATATCATGGAAAACAGGTCTGTAGCCATAATCGAGGTGGAGATAGGTCATATAGATGAGTTCAATATACTGTATGGTTCCAATTTCAACACTGCAATCCAGCGTGAGCTTGCGCTCAAGTTCATCTACATGATGGATGGCAGCACCGCTACCTACTATATGAATAATTGCAAGTTTGTATTTGTGGTAAAGGAAGCAGACCGTGCCTTGGCCGAGGCCTTCTATCAGAAAATTGCCGATACAATAAAGTCCATGTATTTCTTTAAATGCTTTAAATTTGAGTTTGATATATATGCTGCGTGTCTGATTCTCAAGGATTATGATGGTGATACCTCAACTGTCATCAGCAAGGTGGAGTACACTCTAGACCGCGCGAAGGAGCTTCACAGCCCTGATTTGTTATTTTTCAATGATATGGTCAGGTTCAATGGCAGCTCGCATATAGATATCATGAAAATCATTCATCAGTCGGTTATCAATAGCTGTGATGGCTTTTTTGTAGAGTTTCAGCCCATTGTAAAGGCTTGCAATGGTGAAATAATGGGTGCTGAGGCTCTGGTGCGCTGGAAAAAGGAGCCTTTTGGCACGGTGCCACCCGGACTGTTTATCGACTGGCTTGAGGATACCCCGGCTATGTATGAGCTAGGAAATTATATCATGAGGACTGCAATAAACGCAGCCAGTGAATTTGCAAAGATAAAACCGGGCTTCTTCATCAATGTAAATGCATCCTCAGAACAGCTTGAAAAGGAAAACTTTGTAAAAGATACTCTGGCAATTCTTAAAGAGTATGATTTTCCACCTTCACAGCTATGGATAGAGATTACAGAGCGATGCAGAGATCTGCCTATATCTATGATAAAGAAAACCGTCACTGCATTCAGGGAAGCCGGAATCCACATCACTATGGATGACTATGGCACAGGAAGCTCTTCATCTCAGATGATGCTTGAGCTTCCTGTAGAGGGTATCAAGATAGATATGTTCTTTGTTAAAGACATTCTCGAGGAGAAAAAGAAGCAGGCACTTGTAATCGGAATGATTAATTTTGCCAATGCCGCAGACTTAAGGATATGTATTGAAGGCATAGAAAATGATAGCCTTGAGAGCTATCTCAGGCAGTTCGACGTCACCTGTTTTCAGGGCTATCACTACTCTAAGCCTATCTGTCAGGATGAGCTCATGAAGCTTCTTATAAAGCCATAGCCCTGGATATTACTCAAGATTTTCCTTAAATACTGTCAGTGCGCCATTTTTCTTTAAAATCAGCATGACAATTGCTGCCACTATGCTTCCGGCCACTGTAGAGATAAGGAATGGCACTATGTATATAAACATGCCTTCCGGCTGAATAAGCATCACGTATTTTGCAAGAGGATACGCTGCCAGGCCTCCGAGTATGCCTGTGCCAAGCGCCTCTGCAATACATGTCGGTATGATTTTTTTGCTGAATCTGTACATCAGTCCACAGCACAGAGCACCTACCATGCTTCCCGGGAATGCCATGAGGCTTCCAAGTCCTGTCAGGTTTCTGATAATACTCGCACAAAATGCCACACCGACACCCCATGCAGGTCCTAAAAATACTGCTGCGCATATATTTACCATGTGCTGTACAGGTGCACATTTGCTGCCGGCAACAGGGAAGCTTATTAAGCTTCCT
>ENA-OPBZ01001077-OPBZ01001077.1-human-gut-metagenome-genome-assembly--contig:-NODE-1077-length-12064-cov-2.718711_pt1 | contig 12064 bp, 7 predicted proteins | sample MGYA00241072_ERZ501459 | MGnify/ENA primary metagenome ERZ501459 (study PRJEB25962, sample SAMEA2042632) | human gut metagenome | biome: human gut; feature: human-associated habitat; material: faeces...
AAAATCATGGAGGACTTTATTCAAATCTGAAATTACTCCGCGAGACAAACGGACAGGCAGAGTGTAATTTATTTAAAGCCATGGGACTTGATTATGTCTATGTGGATCATGGAAATGACTTAAGGGAGCTGATCGGGGCTTTCAAACAGGTAAAAGACAGTAAGAAACCGGTTGTTGTCCACATTAATACATTAAAGGGAAAAGGTTATAAACCGGCAGAAGAGCATAAGGAAGAATGGCACTGGCATCTTCCATTTGATATTGAGACCGGAAAATCCCATTTTCCAGAAGTGGAAGATTATTCTTCGGTGACCTGTGAATATCTGATTGAAAAGATGAAAAAGGATCCGACAGTTGTTGCAATTACATCCGGAACCCCGACGATTCTCGGATTTACGCAGGAGAAAAGGAAACAGGCCGGCCGGCAGTTTGTAGATGTGGGAATCGCGGAGGAGACAGCGGTAGCACTTGCTTCCGGAATTGCCAAAGGTGGCGGAAAGCCGGTATACGGTGTGTATTCCAGCTTTATCCAGAGGACGTATGACCAGATTTCACAGGATCTGTGTATTGATGGGAATCCGGCAACGATTGTTGTGTATACGGGATCGGTATTTGGCATGACGGATGTTACCCATCTGGGACTGCAGGATATTCCGATGCTTTCTAATATTCCGGGACTGGTTTATCTGGCACCGACAACAAAGGAAGAATATCTGTCAATGCTTGACTGGAGCGTGGAGCAAAAAGAAATGCCGGTTGCGATCAAACTTCCGGGCGGAGACATGATTTCGGATGGCAGAGAAGTCACAAAAGACTGGAGCCAGCTCAACACCTATGAGGTAACGGAAAAGGGAAGCAAAATTGCACTGATCGGACTCGGAACATTTTATTCCCTGGCACTGCAGACCGCAGAAATGCTGGAGAAAAAAGGTATTCATGCAACGGTAATCAACCCGTATTATATTACCGGACTGGATAAGGGACTGCTGGAGAAGCTGAAGGCAGACCATGACACGGTAGTTACACTGGAAGATGGCATCCTGAATGGTGGTTTCGGAGAAAAAATCGCAAGATTTTATGGAAGCAGTGATATGAAAGTCTATAATTACGGATTGAAAAAAGAATTCCTTGACCGGTATGATGTAAATGAGGTATTAAAAGAGAATCATCTGACAGCAGAGCAGATTGTAAATGACGTATTATAGAAGGCAGAAATAAACAACAAACCTTGTGAGAATCGACACAATATGGTAAAATATAACATACTAGAGCTTATTTTGCATAGTGGTTAGAATAGCGGGCTCATGGAAGGAGCGGTATCATATGAAGAATAAAGATTCGAAAGCAAGGATGCAGATGATTTTCGGGATACTTTTGTTTGCGTTTATTTTTATGGCAGAGTTGTATGCCATAGTCAATTTCCCGAAGATGTTTATTGTTCTGGTTGTTTTGGCAGCAGCAGATCTGATATGCCTGTATGTTGCAATCAGAGGCGTGATTTCAGTATATGAGACAAAATATGCCCGGAGAGAGGAACAGTATGAGAGTATTTTCAAGTCGGAAAAGGCATCATATCTCATGCTGAAAAAATATTTTGAGGAAATATCGGTGAAGCTTGCATATATGGAAGAGGCATCTAAGATTCCGACAGAGGAAATTGTCAATGCACAGAAGGGAATAGCGAAAGTAATTATCAAGCGGTCCCATGAGAATACCGATGCATTGATGAATTCATACGAACAGCTGCTGGACCGGTTTGATACGTTCCAGAAAGGAATGGATGGGTTCGGTACAGTTGCGGGTGTTTATAAGGACGAGATTCTTTCAGCCTGTAAGGATGAAATTTCTTCGGTGCAGAAGGATGGAAAAGAACAGGAACATTCACAGGATAAAGAGATAGCCGCAAAGCTGCAGGAAATCATTATTGCAATAAAAGATATGGAACTGCGCCTGAATCAGACCATTATGAACAGTCAGAAAGTGGTTGTTTCCCAGCCGCAGGTTTCTGTACCTGTGGCAACACCTGTAGAGCCACAGCCGGCACCGCAGAGTTATGTGGAAGAAACACCGGTAGAGCCGGAGATCTCACCAGAGCCGGAAGAAAGTATGGAGCCGGAACCGGAGATTTCGCCGGATCTGGAAGAAAACCCGGAACCGGAAATTTTGCCGGATCTGGAGGAGAGCCTGGAACCGGAGATTTCGCTGGAGCCGGAAGAAGATATGGAACCGGAGATTCTGCCGGATATACCGGAAGAGGAGGATTTAAAGCCGGAGGAAGAGCCTCCGATCATGGCAGCGGATGAGATTATTCCTCCGGATCCGGAAGAAGCCATTGAAGAAGCAGAAGAACTGGTAGAGCCGGATCCGATTCCGGAGGATGCGATTGTTGATGAAGCGGATGATGAGAACCTGCCGGAGGAAGAACTTCCACCGATGCCGGATCTGTCAGATCCAAACCGTTCCATGAGCCCGGATGAGATAGCTGCGCTGTTTGCGAATATGGGCAACGATAACAATGCGGATAAAGTTGAGGAACCTGCCGAGGAAACTGTGGAACCGGAGGATATTCCGGAGCCGATCGAAGAGCCGGAAGCAGTAAAAGAAGCACCGCTTCAGCCGGAAGAACCGGCTGATCCGAATAAGGCATTAAGCCCGGATGAGATAGCTGCCCTGTTTGCAAGTATGGGAACCTGAAAAGAATAAAATAACAGGCAACGGACGCCATCTGTTCCACGTAAAAACGTGTGACAGATGGCGTTTTGCTATAAAAATGCCATAAAATGAAAAAAATAGTTGCATTTCTTTTTCATTGTGTTATACTTAGCTCGTTGCAATTTAATAGTTTAAAGCAGAGTAGACACATGTGCGTTAAGTGCCGGATGAACAGGGAGTTGTCACCCGGACGAAAAGAGAATCTTGCGGTACATGAGTCGCATCCCGCTGCATCCGAAGATAATATTATCTCCAGTTGTAGTACGGTGAGGTCTGCAAAGGAGGTAATTTTTTTATGAAAAAATTCGTTACTTTGTTCACCGATTCTTTCCGTGAATTAAAAGCGGTAAGAACCATCACTACCATGGCAATGCTTGCTGCAGTTGCTGTCATTCTAGGATTTTTCTCCATTGAATATGGGCAGTTTATTCGGATTGGTTTTTCCAGTATTCCAAATGGTATCATTGATTATCTGTTTGGACCGGTGGTTGGAGGAATTTTCCATGGTGCGTTGGATATTATCAAGTATATGATGAAGCCAACCGGACCATTTTGTCCACAGCTGACGCTGGTTGTTATACTGGCCGGAATCCTGTATGGATGCTTTTTTTATAAGAAAAAGCTTACGATCTGGCGTGTGCTGGCAGCTAAATTTGTAGTTATGCTGGTCTGTAACGTGATTCTGACAACACTTTGTCTGAATGTGTTATATGGACAGGCATTTATGGTGCTTCTTCCGGCGCGTGCGCTGAAGAACCTGATTATGTGGCCAATTGATTCGGTGATCTTTTTCGCAATCACAAAGGCCTTAGAACAGATTGGACTCTTTCGCATGTTCCAGAAGCCTGTACTTGCAAATTCTGCAAATATGCAGGGGAATTAAAAAATTTAATAAGTTATAGAACAAAAGCCGTCCGCAGAAAGAAAACTGCGGACGGTTTTTTATAAATTTATTTACGGATCGGATGGGTGGCAATATTTTTTAAAATACGAACAGCGGTCTGCATACCTTCCACAGAGATGTGTTCATATGGGCCGTGGAAACCATAACCGCCGGTACCGAGATTTGGACACGGCAATCCCATAAAGGACAGTCTTGCGCCGTCTGTACCGCCACGGATCGGACGGGAGAGCGGTGTCAGACCTTCGGAGGCAATTGCCTGTTTTGCCAGATCCACGATCTCCATTTTATCCTCAATGACAGAGATCATATTCTCATACGAATGTTCGATGTCGAGCGTGACGGTTTCCGGTCCATATTTCTGATTCATGGATTGTGCAAGGTCACGCAGATTCTGCAGACGTTTCTCAAATGTGGTTTTATCATGGTCACGAATGATAAAGGAAAGGGTGGCGGAAGCCACATCTCCGGACATATCGGTCAGGTGATAGAATCCTTCCCGTCCGCTGGTGTGCGCCGGCGTTTCCGCTTCCGGAAGCCGGGAAACAATTTCACATCCCACCAGTGCCGCATTGACCATAATGTCTTTTGCTTCGCCCGGATGAACATTTACACCTTTAATATGAAAGATGGCACTTGCGGCATTAAAATTTTCGTAAGCCACTTCGCCTTCGTAATCACCGTCCACTGTGTATGCATAATCTGCCTGAAAGATAGCAAGATCAAACAGATCCGCACCTGCACCGACTTCTTCGTCCGGCGTAAATCCGATCCAGAGTTCCCCGTGTGGTGTACCTTCTGCAATCAGTTCTTCTACGGCTGTCATGATTTCGGCAACACCTGCCTTGTCATCAGCGCCCAGAAGTGTGGTACCGTCTGTCGTGATCAGGGTTCTTCCTTTTAAAGAGGCAAGGGATGGAAAATCACTTACCTTTAAGACATCCTGACTTCCTTTTAATAAGATATCCCCGCCATCATAGTCGGGAATGATCTGTGGTTTGACATCTTTTCCGGAAAAATCCGGGGCGGTATCCATATGAGCGATAAAGCCGATGGATTTACAGTTTTCCATGCCCGGTGTGGCAGGAAGCTTGGCATATACATAGCAGTGATCGGTGAGGAGTATATTGGTAAGACCGAGAGTTTCCAGTTCCTGCTTTAAGGCTTTTGCAAGCGTGAACTCACGCTCACTGCTTGGAATGTCACTGCAGGATTCATCGGAGGTTGTCCAATAGCTGACATATTTTAGTAATCTTTCTTCTACTTTCATGTTAAATTGTTCCTTTCAAATATGCTTTTAAAAAAATTTAAAAAAAATAAAAAAAGTGCTTGCTTTTTTAATACTCCTATTATATAATAATTCTTGTCTTAAGGAAAGACACAAAACAAACAACTTAAAAATGCGCGATTAGCTCAGTTGGCAGAGCACCTGACTCTTAATCAGGGTGTCCAGGGTTCGAACCCCTGATCGCGCATTCTAATCACTGTTTTTGCGGACTTGAGAGCCGCGGGGACGGTGATTTTTTTGTACTTTAAATTCAAATATCCGTCTCTTCCCCATTACAAAAAGCGGACAGCTCAATCACCATCCGCTTTTCTTATCGATTTACTATTTACATCACTTACAGGCTTTCTACTTTTCCGCAAACAACTCTCAGGATTGTTCTCAAGTCTTCGATATCAACAGTTCCGTTTTTGTTTATATCTCCCGCCTGTTTCTGCGTTTCTGTCAGTTGTGTCTTTTTACAAATACTTCTCAAGGCTTCACGGACATCGCCGATTTCAACCTTTCCGTTCAAGTTTACATCCCCTTTGACAACTTCAACTTCATCTTTTACAAACTCGACTTTTACAATGCCTGATGAAGCTGTAATCGCATATTTCATAGTAGTACCAGTATAAACCTGACCGTTTTCTTTGTACACTTCTCCGTTAATCGTCCAGTTTTTCACAGAATAACCTTCGTTCGGAGATGCCATAAATTGAACTTCTGTATTCGGAAGAATCTGCGCTCCATTTGATAAATTTTCTCCTGTTGCCGCATTAACCGCTCTTAAAGAACCGTTTGAACCGGATTCATACTGAAGCGTGATCTTCTGTTCTGTGCTTGAATCACCTTTGACAATAATTTTTACATCTACCGAGCCTTCCAAATAGTGATCTGTAGCTGTCGCATGCACAGTTACAGTCGCTTCACCCGCCTTTTTCGGGATCAGCTTACACGATCTGTCTGCGTACGCCTCTTCCACGTCACAAATGTCAGGGTTGTTCGCTTTAAAAGTCACGATTCCCGGAGCTGCCCCCTGCAGGAATACCTCTTTTGCATTTCCTCCCAGTTCAACTGTCATTACCGGACTTGTCACAGCGATCGGGTGTTTCACTTTCTGATAGTTTACATCAATTACATACTCCCGCTTTTCTTTCTCATTCTTTTCGTAAAGAGACGTCTCGTAATAAACTTTGCCGTCCGCTACATGCAAATACCAGATACTGCCCGAAACATTTTCTTCTAACTCAAAAACTTTTTCCGGCTCTGTATTCTTATCAAAGTTCCATTTCCATACAGCTTTCGGAGTGTTGTAGTAAAGCATCCCGTCATAATATGCAATTTCCATACAACCCTTGCCTTTATTATACTGTGACACCGGCCACTCATCCTCGATCTCAACGACCAGTTCTCCCTTCTGAGTCGGGTCTTCCGAATCATACCTCCATATTCCGCTCTTTATCACTCCGTCTCTGGGGAATGATCCGGCAACATATAAACCGCCTTTATATGCGGCCATTTTTCTGGAAACCCATTTCCACTCTACGTTGTCATAAGTTGTATCGTTACAAATTTCATAGCCTTCTCTGTTCCATGTGTGATCTGAAAATTCCGTCTCACTTTTCAGGAAATATTCATGTTTTACAGGGTGGCTTTTTTCCTCCAACACACAGCTTCCGTCATCCCATGTCGCGTCTACAAAATACCATTTTCCATTAATTTTAATCTGATTCCACGCATGAGGCTGGCCTTTTGAAACTCCACTCACTACTTTACACGGAATATTCAGGCGATTCATGTAATACTTATACGCCAATGCATATCCTTCACACACACATTTTTTCTCAAAAATGGCACCTTCAATATCATGGGCCACAAAAGCGCCCAATGACGCACTGTACTGAATTGTTCTAACCAGATGATCATGCACTACAAGCGCTTTTTCCAGATCAGTCGTACAGTTTTCCGTCATCTCTTCAACCATTTCCCATTCCCGTTCCAATTCTTCCGTACGGTCAAAAGGACTTCCTGTCTCGCCGGAATAATAAGGATAATAAGTTTTCAAAAGTCCTGTTTGCGGATCTGTATCGGTTATATCGTTTCGGATCGTCCAATAATATTCCGGTTCCTCATAGTGGATACCGAAAATCACCTTGTTCAATTCTTCATGCGTTATTTTGTACGCGGTTAAATCAATCGCCGTCTGCTTCTTTGCCCAGCAGTCTTTCAGATATTGATCTAACGGAAGCAGCTTCTCTTTAGAGTTTGCTTCTGCAAGCTGTACTTCTGACTGCACTGCCGCCTGCTACGGGTTTTCCTGTGCTCCTACGACGGACGTCCCCGCAATCAATATTCCGCCGCAAAGCGCCAGTGCGCCCGCTCGTTTTTTCCAACCTCTTTTCCATGCCTCATAGTTTTTGTTCATTTTTCTTTTTCCCCTTTACCTTCAATCTGTCTTATGAGTCGCTATGCTGCACTCTATCGTTTTATAAAATTCTTAACAAGTTGCTCCGCCTTTCAAATGTTTCTGCGCTCTTATGTTTTCATCTTTGCGGGCTAACAGTCCATCTCCCAAAAGCTGTTCCTGAACATTTTCAAATCCGAGTCTTTCAACCGTATCCGCAAATCGCTCTCCCGTGATCCCCTGTTCCCGGAACAAAAGAATTGCTTTTTCCACAATATCAAGCACTTCTTCTTTATCTGTAAACACTTTTTCAAGGTATCTTCCCCGCGCTACTTTCTTGCCCCAGCGTCCGCCTATATATACGCGATACCCCGAAACAAATTCTTCAGTCACACCAAACGGACATTTACTGATGCACCTTCCACAGTGATTACATACATTTTCGTCGATCACAATCTTTCCGTCCACCATTTTTGCCGCATGGATCGGACAATTTTTTTCTACCTGGCAAATCCGGCAGCCACGGCACTTTTCAAGATCGACCCACGGAACTTTCTGACCGATAATTCCAAGATCATTCAGATCCGGTTTTACACAATTATTCGGACATCCTCCTACCGCGATCTTAAATTTATGCGGCAGCTTCACATCGCTGTATCCATGGAAAAATCTTTCATGAATTTCTTCGGACAATGCAAACGTATCGATCAGCCCGTACTGACAAGTCGTTCCCTTGCACGATACAACCGGACGGACTTTTGAGCCGGTTCCTCCCATCTCAAGTCCTGCCTGCATCAGATATTCCCGCAGCGGTTCTATATTGTCATAAGGAACGCCCTGAATCTCCATCGTCAGACGAGAGGTCATTGTCACTTCTCCGCTTCCGTATAACTGCGCCGCCTCGGCAATCGTGTGCGCTTCTTCGGCTGTAATCTTTCCGTTTCTTGTGATCACACGTCCGTTAAATTTATCCGGCGTCCTTTTATCCTTTAAAAATCCAAGCGCTTTTACTCTCGTCTCGTCTTCTTTAGAGACAGCTTCTTCTATATTATTTTTCACTTTTACATCATTGAAAAATGTTGCTCCTTCAAGAACGACTGTATTCGTATAGCCGTAATGACGCAACCGGTTTTGAAGAAAATATCCTCTTTTGCCCTTTGCACAGACAAGAAGCAGTTTCTCCTCTTTTCCAAGTCCTTTGATTTCGCCGTTTACAGCTCCTAAGTTTACATATACCGCTCCTCTGATCGACGGCTCCGGCGCAACATCGACAACCGTATAGCCTTCTGCTTTTCCTGCGGCATACTCCGCAGGAGTCATGCTGACGATCGTACCGTCCAGTTTGTTCATCAATACATAAACAGCCTGCACAAACGGATGGATTGCTGTTGAGAACGGCGGTGCATATGCGAAATCCGCATTTTCAAAATCATCCAGAACCGCGCCCATATTCAATCCCATCACTGCGATATCAACCATCTTATCAACAGAGCCCGGACCAAACACCTGAACGCCAAGCAGTTTTCTTGTACTCCGGTCTGCAATCAGTTTCGTAATGAAAAACGAAGCGTCCGGATAATAATGCGCTTTATCATCCGTCGGAACAAGCGCCGTAACTACATCGTAGCCCGCTTCTTTTGCCTGCGCTTCTGTCAGTCCTGTTCTTCCGGCATTCAGACCCGGAAGCTTCACAACGCCTGTGCCGAGAACTCCCGGATACGACTTCTGCGCTCCGGCAAGTACCTGTGCCAATGTACGTCCTTCCAGATTCGCCGAAGATCCCATCGGTGACCACTGACGTTTTCCCGTCAGACGGTTCTTCACCATCACACAGTCTCCTGCCGCATATACATCATCCAGATTCGTTTTCATCTGATCGTCTGTAAGAATCGTTCCTTTGAACATCTCTATACCGCTGTCATTTAAAAACTCCGTATTCGGACGGATTCCCGCAGCCATGATGATCATTTCACACGGCAGATTTCCGGCAGACGTCTTAATTCCCGCCACACGGCCCTGTGTACCTCTTTCATATATCTGCTCCGCTTTCGTTCCTGTAAGCACGCGGATTCCCTGCCGGATCAGATGTCTTTTCGCATAGAGCGCCATCTCAGGATCAAAAATATTCGGCAGGATCTGATCCGCAAAATCAATGACGGTCACCTGGATTCCTTTTGCCTGTAAATTCTCCGCAGCCTCAAGTCCGATGAAACCAGCTCCGATCACAACCGCTTTTTTCACATTGTTTTGTTCTGCATATGTACGGATTCCTTCTGCATCGTCAGGCGTTCTCATCTTAAATACGCCTGCCAGTTCTTTTCCTTCTATCGGAAGGATCGCGGGAGATGCTCCTACTGCAACTACTAATCTATCGTAGGAACAGACTTCTTTCTCGCCTGTCTGTACATCCTGCACCGTCACTTGCTTTTTTTCTGCGTCGAGTGCAACCGCTTCTTTCCCCGTTCTTACTTCAACCCCGGTCAGCGCGGAATATTTCTGCGGAGTATTCACGATCAGCTCGTCCCTGCCCTCGATCAGTCCGCCCACATAGTACGGCAGACCACATCCCGCATAAGAGATATCTTTATCTTTCGTAATCACAGTCACATCAATATTTCTGTCTTCCCGTTTCAATTTCGCAGCAGTTTTTGTTCCGGCAGCCACTCCGCCGATGATTAATATCTTCATTTTGACGCCCCGCTTTCTTCCATATTCAGTTGATCGATCTTTCCGCAGACAAATCTTAAGATCTTCCTTAAATCTTCTATATCAACGTTTCCGTTTTCATTTACATCCGCCGCCTGCTTCTGAAGCGCTGTCAGTTCTGTCTTTTTGCATATACTTCTCAAGGCTTCACGAACATCGCCGATCTCGACCTTCCCACTTAAATTTACATCGCCCTTCACAAATGCCGGCTCATCTTTTACAAATTCAACTTTCACGCTGTCAGATGAAGCGGTGATCGCGCGCTTTAATTCCATGCCTGTATAAACGATGCCGTTTTCCTTATATACTTCTCCGTTTACAACCCAGTTTTTCACAGAATAACCGGAATTTGGAGACGCCGTAAACTGAACTTCTGCATTCGGTTTGATCTTTGCTCCGTTTTCAAGTATTTTCCCTGTTGCCGCATCAACTGCTGCTATACTTCCTCCGTCTCCGGCTTCATATTGAAGAGTGATCTTTTCTTCAATATCATCCCGCTCTTTAACGATCACTTTTACATCTACCGCACCTTCCGCATAATGATCCGTCGGATCTGCATGAACCGTTACGATCGTCTCCCCGGCTTTTTTAGGAATCAGCTGACAGGACTCGTCTTTCCACACAACTTGAACGTCGCAGATCTCAGGATTCTTCGACGTATATGTTACGTTCCCCGGAGCCGCCGACTGCAGGAACACATTTTCACCGCCCATTACAACTGTCATAACCGGTTTGGTTACTGCGATCGGATGCTTTGCTTTCCGGTAATCTTCGTCAAACACATATTGCCCCTTCTGTCTCTCTCCTTTTTCATAAACGCCTGTCTCGTAATAAATCTTCCCGTTTGCAGCCTCTGCATCCCATATTTCGCCCGGAATACTCTGATCCAGTTCAAATACTTTCTCAGGTTCTGATTCAGGATCGAAATTCCATCTCCATACAGCCCGCGGCGTATTGTAGTAAAGCATTCCGTCATAATAAGAAAGTTGTGAATATCCTCTTACTACATTGACAGAGTTCAGCTGCCACTGATCTGTGATCGGAAGCACTAATTCCGCTTCTTTCTCTATATTTTCCGCATCGATCCGCCATATACCGCTCACTTCTTTTCCGCCGACGATCAACGATTTAGAGCGGTACAGTCCGCCCTGATAAGCGTACATTCCCTGAAGATCATTTTTCCAGTCTAAATTGTCATACGTCGTATCGCTGCAAGTTTCATACAGTTCGCTTTCCTTGTTCCATACATGATTCGGAAACTTATTCTCACTGCACAAAAAATACTGATGCTTTACGTCATGACTGTTCGCCACATCATCCCATGTCGGATCTACCATGTACCAATTCCCGTTAAGCTGAATCTGATTCCACGCATGAGACTGACCATTTGACGTTCCGCTTACGATCTTGCACGGAATTTCCAAACGATTCATATAATATTTATACGCAAGCGCATATCCCTCGCACACAGCTTCTTTCTCAAAAATTGCGCCTTCAATGTCATGAGCCGCCGCCTGCAGTCTGGAAGAATACACGATTGTATCGCACAAGTGCTCATGTACTACCAGCGCTTTTTCTATATCCGTTTTACAATATTTCGTTTTTTCCTTTACAACTTCCCATTCCCGTTCCAGTTCTTCGCTCCTGTCAAGAGGTTTTCCCGTCGTTCCCTCGTAATATTGATAATACGTTTTTACGAAGCCTGTTTCCTCGTCTTTATTAATAGCAGTGTTGCGCAACACCCAATAATACTCCGGATTTTCATAATGTATCCCGAAGATGACCTTATTCAGTTCTTCTTCATTCAGTTTATACGCGCTTACATCAATCACCTCTTGTTTGTTCTTCCAGCACTCCTTCAAATATTCCTCGATAGAAAGCTGCACCGTTTGCAGCTCCTCCTTTGCCAATCGTATCTCCGTTTGATCCGCCGTAAACTGCGGATGCTCCTGTGCTCCGGCGACAGACGTTCCCGTTATTATCATTCCTGCACAGAGTGCTAGCGCTCCAACCCGCTTTTTCCAGTCCTTTTTCCATAATCCATATTCATTTTTCTTTTTCCCTTTTCTCTACG
>ENA-OPBZ01001094-OPBZ01001094.1-human-gut-metagenome-genome-assembly--contig:-NODE-1094-length-11957-cov-6.501092_pt1 | contig 11957 bp, 4 predicted proteins | sample MGYA00241072_ERZ501459 | MGnify/ENA primary metagenome ERZ501459 (study PRJEB25962, sample SAMEA2042632) | human gut metagenome | biome: human gut; feature: human-associated habitat; material: faeces...
TGAGCTTCAATCAGGTCGCGAAGTTCTTTTTTGTCATATTTGTTTTCCACTTTTTCGATGGAAATCATGGCTTTGTTCAGGTTCTTGTAAAGAACATTATCCACATCCAGTACATATGCGATACCGCCGCTCATACCTGCTGCAAAGTTCTTGCCAGTCTTACCAAGTACGACTACGCGGCCGCCTGTCATATATTCACAACCATGCTCTCCTACACCTTCTACAACTGCAGATGCACCGGAGTTACGAACTGCGAAACGCTCGCCTGCAACACCATTGATAAATGCAGTACCACTGGTTGCACCGTAGAGGGCAACATTACCTACAATAATATTCTCTTCTGCTTTGTATGCAGCTTTTTCCGGAACCTTCAGGATCAGTTTACCACCGGAAAGTCCTTTTCCAAAGTAGTCATTACTGTCACCGGTCAGTTCCAGTGTAAGTCCTTTGGGGATAAATGCACCGAAGCTCTGTCCGCCGGCACCGTTGCAGTGTACAGTGATGGTGTCATCTGCAAGTCCGTTTTTATTCTTTCTGGTAATCTCTGCACCAAGGATGGTTCCGAATGTACGGTCAATGTTTGTCAGGTTTACAGAAAGCTCTGTTTTCTGACCTTTATTGATGGCATTTACGCATTTCTTAACCAGAACCTTTTCATCCATGGTCTTTTCCAGTTCGAAGTTATATACGGCTTTCGGGTCAAAAGTAACTTTCTGGTCTTTGCCTGCGAACGGATTGTTCAGGATTGCACTTAAATCTACTTTACCCTGATGTGGTTCCGCTACATTGTCTGTCTGAACCAGAAGATCTGTACGTCCAACCATTTCGCTGACTGTACGGAATCCCAGTTTAGACATATACTCTCTTAATTCCTGTGCGATAAAGCGCATGAAATTCTCTACATATTCCGGTTTTCCTTTAAATCTTTTACGAAGTTCCGGATTCTGTGTTGCCACACCTACAGGGCAGGTATCCAGGTTGCATACACGCATCATTACACATCCCATGGTTACGAGAGGAGCTGTTGCAAAGCCGAATTCCTCTGCACCCATCAATGCTGCGATTGCAACGTCACGACCACTCATAAGCTTACCGTCAGTCTCAATGCGTACACGATTTCTCAGCCCATTTTTGAGCAGTGTCTGATGTGTTTCTGCAAGTCCCAGTTCCCATGGAAGTCCAGCATTGTGGATAGAACTTCTTGGAGCTGCACCTGTACCTCCGTCATAACCGGAGATCAGGATTGTCTGTGCGCCTGCTTTGGCAACACCTGCTGCAACTGTGCCCACGCCTGCTTCAGATACCAGTTTAACAGAAATATCTGCATATTTATTTGCATTCTTAAGGTCATAGATTAACTGTGCCAAGTCCTCGATAGAATAGATATCGTGGTGCGGTGGCGGGGAGATCAGGCTGACACCCGGTGTAGAATGACGGGTTTTGGCAATCCATGGATATACCTTCTTTGCAGGAAGATGTCCGCCTTCACCAGGTTTTGCACCCTGTGCCATCTTGATCTGGATTTCTCTTGCAGATACAAGATAACGGCTGGTTACACCGAAACGTCCGCTGGCAACCTGTTTGATTGCGGAGCATCTGTCATCGCTGCTTCCTGCAGAATCCAGTCTCTCGTCACTTTCACCGCCCTCACCTGTATTGGATTTTCCATGGAGGTGATTCATGGCGATTGCCAGTGTCTCATGTGCTTCCTGTGAAATGGAACCATAGGACATAGCACCTGTCTTAAATCGTTTTACGATATCATCTACGCTCTCCACTTCTTCAAGTGGAACCGGAGTCTCAGCAAACTTAAAGTCCAGAAGTCCTCTTAAGTTTCCGTGGTTTTCTTTATCTACCAGATCCGTGTACTGTTTGAACAGATCGTAGCTTCCTGTCCATGTGGACTGCTGCAGAAGATGGATAGTCTGAGGATTGTAACGATGTTCCTCTCCCTGGCTTCTCATCTTGTGTGCGCCTACGCTGTCCAGAGTCAGGTCTGTAGGAAGTCCTAATGGGTCAAATGCTTCTGAGTGAAGCTTCTCTACATTCTCTTCGATGTCTTCCAGTGTGATTCCGCCCACACGGCTGACTGTACCTGTAAAGTATTTCTCGATCACATCAGAAGAGATACCAATTGCCTCAAAGATCTGAGATCCCTGATAAGACTGGATGGTGGAAATACCCATCTTGGAAGCAATCTTTACAATACCGCTGATCACTGCATGATTATAGTCATCTACTGCTGCATAATAGTCTTTCTCCAGCATATGGCTGTCGATCAGTTCATGAATGGTTTCAAGGGCAAGGTACGGGTTGATGGCACTTGCACCGTAACCAAGTAAGGTTGCAAAGTGATGTACTTCTCTTGGCTCTCCGGATTCCAGGATAATTGCAAGGGAGGTACTCTTTTTCGTCTTTACCAGATGCTGATGAACTGCGGATACTGCCAGAAGTGACGGGATTGGCATATGATTTTCATCTACTCCCCTGTCTGAAAGAACAAGGATGTTTGCACCCTCACGGAATGCTTTATCTACTTCTACAAAAAGACGGTCAATTGCTCTCTCAAGCTTGGTGCTCTTGTAATATAAGGTAGAAACAACAGCTGTCTTGAAGCCCTCATGCTTGAAGCTCTTGATCTTCATCATGTCTGTATTTGTCAGGATCGGGTTATTAATCTTTAATACCTGACAGTTTTCCGGTTTCTGCTCCAGCAGGTTTCCGTCTTTGCCTACATAAACACTTGTGCTGGTAACGATTTCCTCACGGATCGCATCGATCGGAGGGTTGGTAACCTGTGCGAAGAGCTGTTTGAAATAGTCAAATAATGGTCTGTTCTGTTTGGAAAATACTGCAAGCGGGGTATCCACACCCATAGCTCCGATGCTCTCTGCTCCGTTTAACGCCATGTTTCTGATGGAAGTACGGTACTGCTCATAAGTATAGCCGAATGCTTTCTGCAGACGTGCTCTCTGCTCAGGTGTGTATTCTTCCGGTCTTTCGTTAGGAATCTTGATGTCTTTTAACTGTACCAGATGACTGTCCAGCCATTCACCGTATGGCTGCATTTTTGCATAACCCTCTTTCAGTTCATTGTCATCAATTACTTTTCCCTTTACAGTATCTACAAGAAGCATTTTTCCAGGATGGAGACGCTCTTTTAATACGATTTTCTCTTCCGGAATTGGCAGAACACCCACTTCTGAGGAAAGGATCATGTAACCATCGGAGGTAATATAATATCTGGATGGACGGAGACCGTTTCTGTCCAGGACAGCTCCCATCACATCACCGTCTGAGAAGAGGATAGATGCAGGTCCGTCCCATGGCTCCATCATAGTTGCATAGTACTGGTAGAAATCACGCTTTGCCTGTGAAATAGTATCATTGTTTGCCCATGGTTCAGGGATTGTGATCATCACTGCAAGAGGCAGCTCCATGCCACTCATTACCAGGAATTCCAGTGTATTGTCAAGCATTGCAGAGTCGGAACCATTTCTGTTTACAACAGGGAGCACTTTATGAAGCTGTCCCTCCAGATATGGTGATTCCATATTTTCTTCTCTTGCAAGCATCTTATCTGCGTTGCCGCGGATGGTGTTGATCTCACCGTTGTGTACCATAAAGCGGTTAGGATGTGCTCTCTCCCAGCTTGGGTTTGTGTTGGTACTGAAACGGGAATGTACCATGGCGATTGCAGATTCATAATCCGGGTTCTGAAGATCTTCGAAGAAAGTACGAAGCTGTCCAACCAGGAACATACCTTTGTAAACGATGGTACGGCTGCTCATGGAAACTACATAAGTATTATCATTACTCTGTTCAAACTCACGTCTTGCAATGTAGAGCATACGGTCAAATGGAAGACCTTTTTCCACATCTTCCGGCTTTTTGATAAATGCCTGCATAATACATGGCATACATTCTCTTGCCTTGTGTCCAAGCACTTCCGGGAATACCGGGACCTGACGCCATCCAAGAAGTTCCAGGCCTTCTTTCTCAAGAATGATCTCAAACATCTTCTTTGCCTGTGCGCGTTTGATCTCGTGCTGCGGGAAGAAAAACTGTGCGATGCCATATTCTCTCTCATCGCCAATCTCAAATCCCTCTTTCTTACAGGCTTTCTTGAAAAATTTATGGGAAATCTGGAGAAGGATACCTACACCGTCACCAGTTTTGCCTTCTGCATCCTTACCTGCGCGGTGTTCCAGATGTTCTACGATCTTTAATGCATTTGCAACAGTATCGTGGGTTTTCTTGCCTTTGATATTGACAACTGCTCCGATACCACAGTTGTCATGCTCAAATTCAGACCGGTACAGACCTTGCTGTTGCTGCTGTTCTCTCACTTCTTTCATAATCTCCTCATCCTTTCTATTTTTTCTGCTGTTCTTCACTTATTAGTATCAAGTACGCTCCAGCGTACTTGCTGCGAGCTGCGCGTCATGCTTTGTATGACATTTACCTCTGCGCAGTTCTGCAATCCGCCGGAGGCTTTCAAAAGTAATTAATTACTTTTGAAATCTACAGCCGCCTGAATGAATCCTCTGAATAAAGGATGTGCATGGTTCGGGCGGGATTTGAATTCCGGATGGGCCTGAGTTCCTACATAGAACGGGTGCCCTGCGATCTCGATCATCTCTACGATATGATTATCAGGGGAAGTTCCTACGATATTCATTCCCTTCTCCTGAAGTTCTTTACGGAATGCATTGTTTACTTCATAACGATGTCTGTGGCGCTCATGGATTTCTTTTTTGCCAAAGAGTTCATAGGATCTGGAATCTTCTGCAAGAATACATGGATAGCTTCCAAGTCTTAAGGTTCCACCGATATCTTCAATATCTTCCTGATCAGGCATTAAAGCAATTACCGGATGCTTTGTCTCCGGATTCAGTTCAATACTGTTTGCATCTTCGTATCCAAGTACATGGCGGGCAAATTCTACGATTGCCATCTGCATTCCCAGACAGATTCCAAGATATGGAATCTTATGTACTCTTGCGTACTGTGCTGCCAGGATCATTCCTTCTGTACCTCTGTTTCCGAAACCACCCGGAACCAGGATACCATCTACATTGTGAAGCTGCTGATCCAGATTCTTCTCTGTCAGTTCTTCGGAATCGATCCAGTCAAGCTCTACCTTGGCTCTGCAGGAAATTCCTCCATGTTTCAGTGCCTCTACTACACTGAGATATGCATCATGAAGCTGTGTATATTTTCCTACAATTGCGATCTTTACTGTTTTATTCGGATTTCTCAGACTTTCTACCATTTCCTCCCAGTCACTTAAATCCGGTTTTCTGTTTTCCAGACGGAGACTTGAAAGAACTACATCTGCAAGCTTCTCTCTTTCCATTGCAAGAGGAGCTTCATATAAATATTCCACATCCAGGTTCTGAAGTACATGTGATACAGGTACGTTGCAGAATAAAGCGATTTTTTCTTTAATGTCCTCTGTCAGCTCATGCTCACTTCTGCACACCAGTACATCCGGCTGGATTCCCATTCCCTGAAGTTCCTTTACGCTTGCCTGTGTAGGTTTTGTTTTCAGTTCTTCAGATGCCTTTAAATAAGGAATTAATGTTACGTGGATCAGGATTGCATTGTCATGTCCCACATTGAGCTGGAACTGACGAATTGCTTCCAGGAACGGTTGGCTTTCAATATCACCGACTGTTCCTCCCACCTCGATAATGGCAATCTTGTTTTCCTCCGGTGATTTGGCGCGGTAGAAACGGCTCTTAATCTCATTTGTAATATGAGGAATTACCTGTACGGTACCCCCGCCGAAATCCCCGTGACGTTCTTTCTGAAGAACAGACCAGTAAACCTTACCGGTTGTCACATTGGAATTTTTATCAAGACTCTCATCAATGAATCTCTCATAATGTCCCAGATCCAGGTCTGTCTCTGTACCATCGTCTGTTACAAAAACTTCTCCGTGCTGAATCGGGTTCATGGTTCCGGGGTCGATATTGATATAAGGATCAAACTTCTGCATGGTTACCTGGTATCCTCTCGCTTTCAGAAGACGCCCCAGAGATGCAGCTGTGATTCCCTTTCCAAGACCGGAAACAACTCCTCCTGTAACAAATACGTATTTCACTGCCATTTTGATTTCCTCCTCCATCATCCTTTGTTAATAAAAAAGCGTCAGATGCAGCTATCAGAGGGCACTTGACCCATCTGGTATTCTGCATCTGACGCCTTTGTCAGATCATCATATCTTCTATAATAATATGTTCAATTGGCTTTCTTTAAAAATATGCTATACTATAAAACATTTTTTTTCGTTTGTCAATAATGAATTTCCCGTTTTTAAGCAAAAACAAATCAAATAAGTTCCTTCTGATAAACTATGAAGCAGTTATATTTTATGGAATTACTCTGAACACAGTCATAATACAGAAAAAACGAATCTGTAAAAATTCATCTTCCAGACCCGTCTTCTCTGCGATAATTATTCGGTTATAAAAATGTAAAATTTATGCAACTGCAAATTTCTTCAATGTACGATCAAATTCTCGGCTCTCCCCGTGGCAGTCTACTGTCAGTTCTCTGGTCAGATCCAGACTAAGTACACCAAGGATTGATTTGGCATCAATTAAAAATCTGTTGTAATAAACATCAATATCAAAATCACATCTGCTTGCAGCATTCACAAATTCCTGCACCTCTTCAGTTGCATTTAACTTGATTTTACTCTGTGACATCGTGATCACCCTTTCTGAAAACATTCTTTGTTTTTTTCTATCAGACGCCCATATTATGTTCCACATTTCAGAATTTGTCAAGTTTTTAAATTTATCCAATTTTCATAAAGCGCAGGGGTTCTATTGTGCATTTTGTTCGTTTATATATGTTTTCACAGCATTATTTTATACACTATGTATGATTCCATTCTATATTGGTTTTACCATTATGTGAGATTGATTCCATATATCATCGACAGGTTTCTGCATTTTTTATGAATTTTTGCGACTTAACACTTCACAATATCTGCAAACTCCGCATTTGTATAATCCGGAATCTCCATCGGATAATTTCCATCGAAGCATGCCTTACATAAGGGCAGACCGCCCGCCATTCCTTCCAGATAATCTGTCTGCATGTAGCCAAGAGAATCTGCTCCGATCATTTTACAGATTTCCTCTGTGCTGTGGCTGGCTGCAATGAGCTGATCATTTGACGGCACATCCGTTCCGAAATAGCATGGATGTAAAAATGGCGGTGAACTGATACGTACGTGCACTTCCTTTGCTCCCGCCTCTTTTAACATGTGGATCAGGTTTGCAATGGTTGTTCCACGAACAATAGAATCATCCACCAGAACAATCCTCTTATCTTTTACAACAGATTCCAGCACACTCAGTTTCAGATGAACGCTGGACTCACGTTCTTCCTGAGTCGGTTTGATAAATGTTCTTCCAATATAGCTGTTTTTATAGAACGCAAATGCAAACGGGATTCCTGATGCTTCGGAGTATCCCTTTGCAGCAGGGAGTCCGGACTCCGGTACACCTGTTACAAGATCTGCCTCTACAGGATACGACTTGGCAAGAGATTTACCTCCGCGGATTCTGGCATCATAGACCTTCACCCCATCAATGGTACTGTCAAGTCTTGCAAAATATATATACTCAAACACACAATGCGCGCGTTTTGCAGCAGCAGACGCAAGCTCTTTATTTGACTTCAGTCCGTCTTTTGTGATCGTAAGAATCTCACCCGGCTCAATGTCACGGATAAATTCCGCACTTACAGATGTCAGAGCACAGCTCTCAGAAGCAATAACATAAGCATTTCCTCTTTTACCGAGACACAATGGTTTCAGTCCATATGGGTCGCGGACTGCGATCAGTTTTCTCGGGCTCATAACTACCAGACCATATGCACCTTTGATCTTCTTTGCAGTCTTTAGCACTGCCTCTTCTACTGTTTTAGAATGCACACGTTCTCTTGCGATATGGAACGCAATAACCTCTGAATCTGTAGTTGTATGGAAAATCGCTCCATTCTGGATCAGTTCCCATTTCAGTTCCGGTGTATTAACCAGATTTCCGTTATGTGCAAGTGCAAGAGTTCCCTTTACATAAGACAAAACAAGGGGCTGTGCATTCTCTGCAACAGAAGCTCCTGTTGTGGAATATCTTACATGACCAATACCAATATCCCCCTCATATTTACGGACAACATCCTGTCTGAGAACTTCACTTACAAGTCCCAGATCCTTATGAAACTTCACATTTCCACGCTCTCCCTTAGTATCAGAAACTGCAAGTCCGCAGGATTCCTGTCCTCTGTGCTGCAGGGAAGTCAGTCCATAATATATGGACGGAACTACATTGCCGCCATCCAGATCATAAATTCCAAAGACGCCGCACTCTTCTTTTATTCCAGCCATCTGATTTCCTCCGATCGTATTCTCTTGTCTGACTTTAACTTTACTTTCAAAACCCGCTGACATTGTTTTCTTATGTTTGGCGGGTTCCAAAATCAAATTATAATAATAGAAACAAATTTGTCAACCTATCCTTTTTTTGTCATATCTCAAAAATTTTTTCTGAATTTTTTCAAAAAAAGTGCTTGACATCTGTTTTCATTTCGTTTATAGTACAGCACATAAAGCAAAGGCGCTTTGGAAAGATTTACAGAGATCTCATCCAAGGCGCCTTTTTCGTTTTATAAAACTTTCGTTTCATAGAAAATGTTCGATGAGGAATTTTCTATGAGACGAAAACCGCAGGCAGTCACAATGGTGATCTGTAGCGGCACTACACATATTCAGAAAATATTGCAAACCGAAAGGAGAGTACCTATATGGCACAGAATATCCCTGAACTGTACGGCAGCCTGGTCTTCAACGACAAAGTAATGAGAAGTAAACTGCCAAAAGACATGTACAAAGCATTAAAGAAAACAATCGAGAGCGGTACACACCTTGAACTTGATGTTGCCAACTCCGTTGCTGTTGCAATGAAAGAATGGGCTACCGAGAACGGCGCCACTCATTATACTCACTGGTTCCAGCCAATGACAAACGTAACTGCAGAGAAACATGACAGTTTCATTTCTCCTACAGGAGATGGTCAGGTGATCATGGATTTCTCAGGTAAAGAACTTGTAAAAGGTGAGCCGGATGCTTCCAGTTTCCCGTCAGGCGGTCTTCGTGCCACATTCGAAGCAAGAGGATATACAGCATGGGATCCGACATCACCGGCATTCATCAAAGACGGAACTCTTTACATTCCTACAGCATTCTGCTCCTACAGCGGAGAAGCTCTTGATAAAAAGACCCCTCTCCTTCGTTCCATGCAGACACTTGATAAAGAAGCTACAAAACTTCTCCATATAATAGGTAATAAAGATGTCAAACACGTAAATACAACTGTAGGTCCTGAACAGGAATACTTCCTGGTAGACAAGGAATTATACAAGCAGAGAAAAGACCTTGTATTCTGCGGACGTACATTGATCGGTGCTCCTGCTCCTAAGGGTCAGGAAATGGAAGATCATTACTTCGGTGCTCTGAAACCTCGTGTTGCAGCTTATATGCATGACCTGGATGTAGAGCTCTGGAAACTTGGTATTCCTGCCAAAACAAAACATAACGAAGTTGCTCCTGCACAGCACGAGCTGGCTCCTGTATTCGATACAACAAACGTTGCGGTTGACCACAACCAGTTAACAATGGAAGTAATGAAGAAAGTTGCCGACAAGCATGGACTTGTATGCCTCCTTCATGAGAAACCATTTGAGGGAATCAACGGAAGCGGTAAACACAACAACTGGTCTATGATCACAGATACTGGTATAAATATCCTTGATCCGGGAAAAACACCTGCTGAAAATACACAGTTCCTGATTTTCCTGACAGCTGTTATCAAAGCAGTTGATGAATACGCAGATGTACTTCGTATTTCTGTAGCAAGTGCAGGAAATGATCACCGTCTTGGTGCAAACGAGGCTCCGCCTGCTGTTGTATCCGTATTTCTCGGTGATGAACTGACAGAAGTATTAAAATCTATCGAAAATGACGAATATTTTGCAGGAAGCCGCGCAGTCCAGATGGATATCGGTGCAAAAGTACTTCCACATTTCGTAAAAGACAATACAGACAGAAACCGTACTTCACCATTCGCATTTACAGGTAACAAATTCGAATTCCGTATGCTTGGTTCCGAAGCTTCTGTTGCAAACCCGAACATTATCTTAAACACTGCTGTTGCTGAGTGTGTTCACCAGTTTGCAGAACAGTTAAAGGATGTACCGGAAGACAAGATGGAGGATGCAATCCACGAACTGATCAAGAAAACAATTATTGATCATAAACGTGTTATCTTTAACGGAAACGGTTATACAGACGAATGGATTGAAGAAGCTACGAAACGTGGTCTCTTTAACCTGAAATCTACACCGGATGCTCTTCCTCAGTGGATCGCAGAGAAGAATATTGAACTCTTTACCAAATATCATATCTTCACAAAAGAAGAAATTGAATCCCGTTATGAGATCTGGCTGGAATCCTATTCCAAGATTCTTAACATTGAGTCCAATACTATGGTTGAAATGGTACAGAAGGATTTCCTTCCATCTGTATTCGCATATATCGACAAAGTTGCAGCTACTGCTGTTGCTAAAAAATCAGTTGTTTCAGATGTCAGCACAGCTTCTGAAGGAAAACTGATCAAAGAGCTGTCACAGCTTGCTGATGAGATTTCCACAGGTCTTGAGACCTTAAGGGCAGACACTGCCAAAGCACTTGCTACAGAAGATCCTCTGGCTAATGCAAAAGCATACCAGACAGTTGTTCTTTCTGATATGGATGAACTCAGAAAATCTGTAGACGCAGCAGAAACTCTGATCCCGGATGCACTGCTTCCATATCCTACATATGACAAGCTTCTGTTTTCCGTTTAACTAACAGGTAATAACAGGGGAATATCTTTATGAACTCTACTTCATAATTCATTATCGATTTCCTCATCCATTAATCACACGATATTTTGATGTTCCCCTGTTTTACATATAATTTTGATTTTAAACTGCATTGCATACAGTCATACAAAATGTCTTTTCTATTACATCAGTTATGCAATACACTATAAATATGGATTTTATATTCGCAAAAGCGCGATGAACTGGCTACATTTCCAGGCATTGCGCTTTTTGCATTTTATAAAATATGAGGAAATTTTTATGAGGGAGGAATATTATTATGGAATTTTCCGCAGTAAACACAATATGGGTGTTGGTCGGCGCCGCGCTGGTCTTCTTTATGCAGGCCGGATTCGCAATGGTAGAAACAGGCTTCACACGAGCCAAAAACGCAGGTAACATTATTATGAAAAACCTGATGGACTTCTGTATCGGAACCCCGGTCTTCTGGCTGGTCGGCTTTGGTCTGATGTTCGGTGCAGGTAATGGATTTATCGGAAAGATCGGTGGTATTGCAACAGAAGCACACTATGGTTCAGGAATGCTTCCTGACGGAGTTCCTTTCTGGGCATTCTTAATCTTCCAGACAGTATTCTGTGCAACATCCGCAACAATTGTTTCCGGTGCAATGGCAGAACGTACCAAGTTCCTTTCCTATTGTGTCTACAGCCTTATGATCAGTCTTGTTGTATATCCGGTATCCGGACACTGGATCTGGGGCGGTGGATTTATCAGCCAGATGGGATTCCACGATTTCGCAGGTTCCTGTGCAGTACATATGGTAGGTGGTGTGGCAGCTCTGATCGGTGCCATCATCCTTGGACCTCGTATCGGTAAATATACAAAGGACGGCAAATCAAAAGCTATCCCAGGGCACAACCTTACAGTTGGTGCTTTAGGTGTATTTATCCTCTGGTTCTGCTGGTTCGGATTTAACGGTGCTTCCACAGTAAGTATGGAAGGCGATGCAATCGTAAGTGCAGGTAAAATCTTTGTTACTACTAACCTTGCAGCAG
>ENA-OPBZ01001096-OPBZ01001096.1-human-gut-metagenome-genome-assembly--contig:-NODE-1096-length-11952-cov-4.390603_pt1 | contig 11952 bp, 11 predicted proteins | sample MGYA00241072_ERZ501459 | MGnify/ENA primary metagenome ERZ501459 (study PRJEB25962, sample SAMEA2042632) | human gut metagenome | biome: human gut; feature: human-associated habitat; material: faeces...
GGCCGCGCCCGACGGCGGAGCTGGCGAACTCGAGCCTGCGGGCCGCCTGCGCGACGCTCGGCGACGGCGAGCGGCCCGCCGTCCACTCCGACCGGGGCGGGCACTACCGCTGGCCGGGGTGGGTCGGGATATGCGAGCGGCACGGCCTGGTCAGGAGCATGTCGCGCAAGGGCAGGAGCTGCGACAACGCGCGCATGGAGGGGTTCTTCGGGACCCTCAAGAGCGAGATGTTCCACCCGAGGGACTGGTCGGGCTGGGCGCTGGGCGACTTCATGGCCGAGGTCGACCGCTGGATGCGCTGGTTCCGCGAGGGGCGCCGCTCGCAGGCCCTGGGCTGGCTCACGCCCGACGAGCACCGCGAGGCGCTGGGCTACGGCGTTTAGGATGTACGAGAAAACGTCCGCGGTCCCAAGATGTCAAATATCGGTGAATGGTACCGGGATATTCGCGCTAAAACGAACGCGATATTGCGCTTGAAACCTCGTCGCGCCTCGGAGGGTGTCACCGAGATTCTTGCTGTCAACGTCGGTCGCGATAACCTCTCGTACGCCTGTGACAACGGCGTTATAGTCACCCCCGCAACGCTTCTCGGAATGTAGTTGGCTGAATCTGTCGACGACATCACTTCCGAATGCGAGTTACGCGCTCTTTGCGATCGAACACGAGACTGTCTGGCGGAACTTCGCCTGATACCACAGTGTCGGCAGCTATAACAGCGTTATCTCCAATCACAGATTCTTTAAGAATCACAGAGTTGGCGCCGATCCAAACGTTATTACCTATTACCACAGCCTCGGTCGACATACCCTGCGCGCCATAAGGCGTTCCATCCAACTCGTGGATATGATCAAAATCGTATATGCCAGCATTTGGGCCAAATAAACATCCCGACCCAATGGTAATGGACTCGTGAGCTATTATCTTGACGCCGTAGTTTAGGAAAGTATTTTTCCCTATCACAATCCTTCCGCTAGGGCCAACCCGGCAGAAGAAGGGTGTTCGGAAGTTGACATTTTTTCCGAAAAATATCCTGCCATCAAATCTTGCGCGAAGATAGAGTCGCTTTATATCTTGATATGCTCTGGTACACACACGCTCCAGAAATGCGATGACTGTCTCAGTGCTCACTATCAGCTCCATCGTCGTTCGGGGTCAGACGTTCAACACTCGACTGACACCATTTAGAAAATTTGTTTTTCGATGCACCTAAGAAGCAAAACACACAAGGACGCCCTTGGACGAGAGGCGCACGCGACCGCCGGTGACCCTACCCCCTTCTCACCCTTATTTCAGTTGCAACATCAGCCTAGCGCCCTGCCTAAACAAAAATACCACGCAGTAATACAGCAACACGGGCATCCAGTACGGTACCTAGAGTGACGTCACGCACGGCCGCAAGGCCAGGACAAATTGCGTGGGCACAAGAACTCCCCACCTGGTGTCTAGCATGACGCAAAACGGGCATGAACGCGACACGTGCGAGTGCCCCAGCGGCCGTGGTGCGCCTAGGGTACATCGCGTGCGGCGTGGAGGCGGAAGTGGTTCCGCAAGCCCCAGGCCCTTGTATTTCTGATAGAAATCTCCACCCGAGAAGACGAGGCACCACCAACGAAGATGGACGGCGGGACACAAAACAAGGACCAATGACGGGTGCACGTAAAGCACCAGCAGCAAAGCCCCGCAACAAACCTATCGGGAAGTGACGCAAAATGATACTCATCACCTTAGCGCATCCAACGAATATCAATCCGCTTATCTCACTTCTACGATTAATCCTAGTCTGCCAACTATATTATATTATGAACAAAAGTTTACGATGTCCGTGGTGTTTTTTCGTGATGCTGCTAGTACCTTAGCATTTTCTGCTGGATACCCGATTGCTACTACAGCGCATATCGCCTCACACTCAGCGATGCCTAGCGCATCTCGAAGCTCAGCGCTGTTGTCAGAAGAAGCCCATTGATGAATGCAGGATTCAATACCAAAAGCATGTAACGAGAGAACTGTTGAATATAGAAAGATTCCGCCATCTAGCAACCATTGAAAGGTTTCGGAACTTGAGTAAAGCGATCGATCGCTAGTTATAACCAGCCACTGATGTATGTGCTTTTCAAACCCACGATTGCCGTGCACAAGTCTGCTGATTACTCGTGCGGAACCATTCCCTGATACATATATTTTACAGGACTGTCTATTGCAAGCCGAGGGGGCGCGTTGTGCAAGGCAGATTGCTTCCAGCAGCTTGTCCTTAGAAACTGGCTCGTCTGAAAATTCGCGAATACTGTGTCTACCCTCTACTAGCTCAGCATAAGCTGCCGTCAAAGCGGGTTCATTGTACGGATGATACAACGATGCCCCACTTGGCAAGTCGTTTAACGGAGAAGGCTTAGGCAGATTAGTTAATAAGTCACGGACGGTAGCGTTTGAATCAACTACGGAGGGATTGAGTCGCTCCTGCCATCTCGCCCACTCTGAAAGGACACTCTCACTCTCAGAAATCGCAAACGTCTCCGTTGGGAACGATGAGGACAACTCAGAGACTACTGAATAAAGCTCCTCGACTCGATGAATGCCCCTAAGTGGTTTGTCTGACGTAATTGCCATCTCCCTTTCAATAGAATGAGATAGCAGTAGTGCAGTACGAACAAGATTCTCACGAGTATGTATTACATCTCCTTTAGCTGATTCCTTGCACTCCTTATAGCAATACTGATATCTTCTTAATCGGTTAACAAACGCCTTCGCAGGCGTCCTTTTTAATAGGTCTTTGGCTGTGTCCAGCAATGATGCTTTCTTTTGATTCGCTTTATCTTGTGACATATAGCACCATCTTTCGAGTTCGTGATAAGTCGCTTCTGCGCTAAAGATGAACTGAGCAAGTCTACCTTTAGGTAGTTTGAATCTGATCGCCTTATTCCTAGTCAGTACCCCCCCTTCTTTTTAGCTGACTTAAATATGGGGGCGATCATAGGAATCGCTTTTACACCTTGAATTGACGCAATGCATATAAAGCACGCAAATGATAGCAGCTGCCAATGAGATGGTTTTAGCATCGTAGCGAACATTTGAACTATTAGAAGGGCTATTGTCGGAATCAGACAAGTCCATCCAGCATCAAAATCTAAGTATTTCCTTGAGTCTATTGCCCGCACCAGAAATACTGCACCCTGCCCAAATACAGACGCAACGCAGGCGCCATATATTCCAGCTACTGGAATTAACAATGGCGTTAGCACTGCGCACGATAGTGCTCCAAGTCCCGTCGTCTTCATGATAAAGGATGTATGCATCGTTGAGGTATAAACTGTACCATAGAATGCGGAAAGCATGTTAAAGTAATTAGCCAATAATAAGGGCGCGATCATCGGCCATGCTTCCCATGTCTCTCCTTGCAATAGAATCGAAGCTATCTGAGGTGCCAGAAGGGCAAGCAACGAACACAATGTAGACATGCCAGCTTGGACGACGGTATATATGCGTGAAAAGAAACGAGCTGTGTCTTCTTTACTCTTCTCCGTCTCCCGAAATGCAGAAAGCTGCCAAGCTTGTTGAAATATAGAATACGCGACATTGAGAAGGTTGGGTACTTTAGAAGCCGCTGCAAACATTCCCGATGCCGCTATACCGAGCATGCTTGTAATGAAAAGGCGATTGATTCCCGTGCTTATCCACCAAAACAGAGAGTTGGGAATAAGTGGTAAAGCATATCTAAGCATTGGAACGCACAGAGAAATGACCTCATTACGGGGAATCCCTCTCATCTTGACGGCGCCCTTCACGGCCGCTCTTCCTATATCACCAAACAACAAATAAATGATTGTTGCTATGGTGGGTCCAACAATCACCGAAATAAAGTAACCGCGCACACCCATGCCCGCATGTGCAATTAACAGAATTGCCAGTACTAACGTTATTGCCGAGGATATCGCAGCACACACCGGAATAATTCGAACCTTGCCAATGCCTCGAGCTATTTCACCGCACATATTCATAAATGCACTTGCCGCATATGTAGCAACAAACCAAGATTTATAGTCACCAAGACCGCCAAACGCAGGAAAATCGAGACAGGGCGAGATCAAGGCGACAATCGCCACTGATCCAAGCGTAACTCCAAACGTGACTGCTGCATATTGATCGCCCCTCAGGCGATCGCCAACGATAAAGCGCACGGCAGCCTCGGCAACATCAAGCGTTACCAAAGGTGTTAGCAGATTGATTACCGTTAATGACATGTCCGTAAGGCCATATTCACCTGCAGACATGTAATAGGTGTATAAAGGAACAAGTACGAACGTCACCAATTTTGTTGCAATGGCGTTCACTGCGAACAACAAGATGTTTATAACGAGTTCACGATATTGATTTCTTAAACGCAACTGCATGCTTAATCCATATATTTCTAATTTATCCTACAGCAAGCACATAGCTATTCGTTGAGCGCACTGCTCAGATATCTTACTGAGTCGCTTCGGATACTAGATAGCCTTGCCTCGATTTCCTCATAATCAAACGCGGCAGGTTTTCCAACATATTGTGCAGATGCGCTCTCTACGCCAAGCGCCATTGCCAGGGAGTCCATTCGAGAGACAGTTGAGGTTTTCTCTTGGTTGGATAGATATCTAAATTGCTTGTGAAACAGTAGTGAAAAGCACATTCCGTGGAAGGAGCTTGTAACGACAAAGGCAGCGTTTTTGATTAAACCCAAAAACTGCCTTGGGGAAGCATCGTTGACGGAAGAGACTCCAAATATAGGGCGATTGGCAGCGCAGTGCAGGACAACAAGTTTCAGGCCCATCTCATTTGCAAGACGCTTCGCGTAGCCTATTGTTTCGTTGAAGTTTGAAACGATATAAGCAAATAGGTACGGCTCCTTCTGCACATGTTGTACATCAGCCAAATTCTCCCAATCAGTAGTTTCAATCAGGAGGGTCGGATCGACAACCACATGCGTATTAGTAATTCCAGCTTCATTAAGTGCGCGCTCTGCTCCCTTTTCCCGTAAACCAACAAACGAAAATTCATGAAGCCTTAGCAGTAAGTCGCTTTCAAGCACCCTGCTCGGACCTTCATCCCCGAAGCTAGCTGCATAAGCAACCTTGTGGTTTATCTTGGAAAATCTGTCACCCTCCAGGAAGTACGTATGATCATCATTGGTTATCTTTAGGTTCCAAACCTGATCGCTGCCAACAATTATAGTATTGTATTTTTTAATTGTTTTGCCGCCATCGAATAGCTCCGGCTCCATTATCATATATCTGTCTTGAAACTCCTTAAATCTTTTTGCTCTTTTACTTAGCACTGGATATGTGAATATTTTTCTAGTTACAGTCTTAGGATTAGAGAAATCAGGGATACTGGGTAGTGATGGGATTTCCCTCTCGGCTATGGCCGGGCATGTGTAGTTGATAATCTCGACATTTTTACCGAGGTCCTCTACAGCCTTTTCCAACGCATATGCCTGCAGAAGTGCTCCGTAATTTATAGTGTTAATAAAGGTAAGAATACCAATGCTCACGCTCTACCTCTAATCTAAATAAACTGAAGGACCGTTAACGAAACACACGCGAGCAGTATGCACCATAGCGCAAGGCTCCTATTACGCTGATCCGATCTAATGATGACAGTGCTGTCATCACCTTGTCGGGCGGTTATCCTTCTGATTGATTTGCCTATTTTCAATTTATATAAGGGGAGAATACCTTGACAATATATCAGATAAGCAAATGTTAGCTCAAACGAAACGATGGAAAATGCTGAGTATACGGGATTGCATGAGACACAGCCATAAAGCAGGGCTACTAACAGCACGGCTGCGGTTGAATAGTCCTTTTTACTCAAGACTCTATCAATCAACTTCCACCAAAGTAGGCACATTATCAGCGCGACCAGGATTCCCCACTGTGTAAGTATTAATATGAAGTAGTTATCCAGTGGCAGCATCTCTGAGTCCGCCTGCAGCCAAGCATATTCAGAACCCGCTGACGGAATATATCCCGCTCCGCCAAGCAAGGAAACTCCATTAGAGAGATATGCATAAGCTGAGAGATAGTGGTTTCCTGAGATGACATTGATGACACTTGTTTTATCGCCGGCCAACAGCGTGAGCACAATGTTCACGATGAGCATGATTGGCAAGCCGAGCTTGGCAGCAATTTGAATTGGCTTACTGTCAAGCTTCTTAATTAGCTTTCGCCAGAGCGGCAGGGCACTGTACAACAATCCAAGTATTAGAAGACTTCTGCTACTCGATGCGATATACGTTAGCGCGGTCAGGGCGATACTGCCCAACGTAGAGCCAACAATAACGCCCCGGCTCTTCTCATCGACTTGCAGATGCACAAGAAGAATGATGCTGAGCGCATAGATCGCAACACTATTTGGGTGCTTAAAGCCATAAGACTGTCGGATTTCTCCATTTCTGACATACTGCTCACCAGGCGAAATTATTCCGCTTAGCAGCAGTATGACGTGGATTAGCAAAATTGCTGTTGTCCAAAATAAGACTCTTTTCGCGACAAATGCGACCCCCTTTTCATAGGTAATCCACCCCAAGCACAGTGAGAGCGCAATTTCAATCGCTTGACCAGCATCAGTTATGTATAAGTAGACAGCGAGCGCAAATCCGATTACGAATCCGAAGTCACAGCCGCTAATTGTAGTTGCGAAGATTTTATATACAGCTTTCGCGATAACCGTCAAGCCAATAGCGCCTATTAAAGAGTAGGTAAGCAAGTCATTGTCCTGGGAAAATGCTGCAAACAGGAAGTACCCTTTGATGCAAACTAAAAAAACGACAAGCTCATCTAGAAGAGAACACAGTGCCTGTTTCTTGCTCTCCTTTGTTTTTGGCTTGCTAATCAACATTTCCTCCAAGCTGCTTTGAAATATACGCGCCAATTGCATTAGATATGTCTTCTGTATACGTGGAGGCCGTTGCTCTTCCATTTTTTATCAGTTTCCTCGCAGCTGCTTTATTGCAAATTGACCATTCTATTTTGTCTGCGAGACCTCTCGAATCGTCTAGTGGAAACAACAGGCCGTTTTTGCCGTCTTCGATCAAATACGTGTTAAACCCGTCCTTAGACGCTATTACTAGATTGCTGGCCCACATCGCTTCGATGCTGACCCTGCCAAGTCCTTCAGCCTCTGAAGCAGTGACTGCAATATCCGCCATTTTCCTAGCGGAATGCAGGTTTTCGACGAAGCCTTTTAGGTATACGTTCTTCTGTAGCCCCAGTTGTTCTATCTGCTTCTTAAGTGAGGCCTCCTCTTCGCCTTCCCCATAAATCTCAAGCAGCACGTTAAATCCATGTGATATAGCAATAGCAACAGCATCGATAATTACGTTATGGCGTTTTCTCTTTGTAAGCGCTCCAACGCTGAGAATGCGCACGGGATCCGCAGTGAATCGCAGGTCTGCGCACTCGGGGGATGGCGGGAGTGCAATTCTATCGTGAATTACAAGGGTTTCTTTAAACGTATTCACGTATTGCTTTGCAATGTATTCTGAAATAGATATAGCAGCTGAGTTCTCACTTGCAGCGGCCAAATCATAAAAGCTTGGGTACTTCAATTTCATGCTCGGAAGATACTCTCTCACATACCAAATGTGAGGGATTCCCATGGCCTGAGCCAAGCTATATCCAAAGCACGTCGCATACGAATTTGAAATGATAGCGTCCAAATGTACGTTCTCTAGTTGTTTTGCAGCTAGGCACGCTAAGGGTTTTTCTGCAATGAGCAGGTAAGCACATCTAATTGCGCACGACAAGAGGGATTTTAGCTTTCCGGGCAATGCGGTCTCTTCACGGTATGAATAGGTCTCCCGCATATAGGGCGCCCTACGAACATTAATGCCGATTTGAGAAAATTCCTCTCGAATCGAATCATCCGGCTGTTTGTCCCAACTTGGAACAATAATATAGTAATCAGTGTGACTCTGATCCGCTTTATCGAGCCAGTCAAAGAGGGATTGGTTGGCTCCGCCATGCATTGTTGCCTCATGGCAGACTATTCCAATAGATAGTTTTTTCATTTACTCCCGCTCGGTATCAATAGCAAGGCCACTATCTCACCTAAGATTCTCTCTAGCGAATGCTTCAAATATCCGCGCTTAAAGCAGAGAACGATTCTCATGATGCGGCTTCGCGATGCGAGATTTGCATATTCACATAGAGTTTCAATCGCTGCCTTAGGCAGTACTTCAGAGTATTCTTTTGCAATATATGCTGCCTGAAGTAGCGATTCCTGGAATTGCGTTATCGCCCTAACAATAATGGCACGGTTGATTTTACCGGCTTGGCGTGCGCCCACCTGATTCTCGCCTGTTTGGCGATACATCACTAATGATTCTGGTATATAACTGATCTGTCCATCTGCGGCGGCCATTATCGCCATAAACCAGTCGTGCATTATCAGTTTTTCTGGATCTGGTATTCGACGATTAATCAGGCAAACCAGTGCTCTATTTGCAATTGAAGAACAGCCCAAAACGGGATTCTGTACTATCACATGGTTCAAATCCAACGAAGATTCTGAAGTTGGCATCTTTGCAAAACTGCAGTGAGATTCGGCAATTAGATTTAGGTCTCTATCTACAACAGCCACATCTGAAAAGAATAGCAACGGGATCTCTTTACCGCAGCTACTTTCTGCGCGTGATATTTCTTGTACGCATCTTTCTATCTTATCCCTGCGCCATACATCATCGTGGTCGCACAACAAGACATAATCAGCTGTGGAGATTGAGAGTAAGTGGATGAAGTTTGCACATGCCGACCCGAACTTGGTCGATGTGTTTTCGATAATAATCCTATTATCCGAGGCGGCAAATTGTCTCAGAATTTCGACTGTACCGTCAGTCGAGCAGTCGTCCGAAACGATTATTTTGAAGTCGTGATAGGTTTGAGATATAAGTGAGGAAAGAAGTTCTTCCAAATATTTCTCAGAGTTATACGTAGCTAGTAGTATCTCTACTGTTTTTGTGCTCATCATACTCTTTTATCGTTCCGTAAGAATGCGGCCCTGAACGAAGCTCGATAGCATTGGCGGGATTCTTATTACCGAAATTATCATTTCATGCGGACTGAGCTAGCTCAATGTAACGACAACACAGCGCTTCGGCTGCAGAATTTATCTCGTATGCCGAAAAGTCAATTGGATTTACAGCGTTGCGATACCCCGGGCTTACCTGACAAATCGCTTGTGCCCATGGTTCCGAATCATTTATTGGGAGAAAGCGGGTTGATTTCGTCACATCAACTTCTCTTGTAATGCTATCAGAAAAGATGCATGCTAAACCGTTGGACTGGGCCTCGATCCCCACCAAACAGAGCCCTTCATAAAGACTTGGCAAACAAAAGACATCGAATGCCTGGTAGATTCGCTCTACGTCGCTTCGCTGGCCTAAGAATACAACCCTATTAGCCAGTCCAGCCTCTCTAACAAGCTGTGCTATCTCATTTTTCAGTTCGCCTTCGCCAACCAACAGCAACAATGCATCGTCCCTAAGTTCAACGACACGCCTGAACACCTCGATAAGAAACTGGTGATTTTTTTGAGCCATGAAACGTCCGACGTGCCCGACAACGAACTGATTCTCTTCTATTCCCAGTTCTTTCCTTACCTCCGCTCGAGCAGATGGGGTAAAGGCGAATCGACGCAGCTCGATTGCATTTCTAATAATTTCGAAGTGCTCGTTCTTCCCAAACAACCACTCACCCGCATATTGGCCACAGGCAAACCGATGAGTGGGGAATCGATTTGCCTGGGTTTTAAGTAAAAACTTAGCTAGATTTTTAAATAGCTCACCTTTGCCGGAGGTCGAATGAGAATGCGCTATACGAACCGGCACATTTTCGAGCTTGGCTGCATATAGGGGAAATACTGAGAGTGCGTTGATATGGCTATGAACGATTTTCCAACGCTCTGCATGGATTAGCTGCCTCAGTTGTCGCATAAATGCGACCACGTTGGCGTAGCTTGAAACCATGAAGACTCTTCCGCCAAGGCCCTGAATCTCATCTGACGGAATAAGTTTTGAACCCTCGCAAACGATAAAGTCGAACTGTACACGGGAACGATCGATGTGCCGATAGTAGTTCATGACTACCTGCTCGACGCCGCCGCCGTCCATGTAACCTACTACTTGCGCGATGCGAATCGGTTGGCTTGTCATCTGCCCCTCCCCATCGCCCTGAAGGTCTTCACGAAGACGCGCAGGTCCAGCGCCAGGCTCGCGTGGCGCACGTAGAAGAGCTCGAGAAGCTGGCGCTGGCCGTTGGCCCAGGTGGCGTCGTTGCGCTCGGTGACCTGCCACCAGCCGGTGATGCCGGGCCTGCAGGAGAGGAACTCGTCCCTCGCGTCCCCGAACTCGTGGGTCTCGGCCTCGGTCACGGGCCTGGGCCCGATCACGGAGAGGTCGCCCTTGAGGACGTTCAGGAACTGGGGGGCCTCGTCGAGGGAGGTGCACCGCAGCAGGCGGCCCACCCGCGTCACGCGCGGGTCGTCGTCCACCTTCTGCTCGCGCTCCCACTGGGCGAGCTGGGCCCCGTCGAGATAGCGCCCGGGGTCGCTGTGGGCGTCGGCATACATGGTGCGGAACTTGAAGATGCGAATCGTCCTGCCGCCCTGTCCCACGCGCTCCTGGCGGAAGATGGGGCAGCCGGGCGAGTCCAGCCGTATGACGGCGCACAGGACCAGCGAGGGCACCAGGCCGACCAGGCACACCGCGCCGGAGAAGACGACGTCGAAGGCGCGCTTTACGAGGCGGTAGCCGAGCCCGCCCCTCCTTGGGGCCGGGACGCTCGGGTCGGGCGCTGGGGCGACGAACTTCTCGCCTGACGCGTTTTTATCGCTCGGCGCTTGCGCGCTTTCTAACGATTTCGAGTCCAACCTTTATCCTCTTGGTACGTCCGAACATGTGCACCTCCAGCTCGGCAAGCCGCCGGTGGCGGTCCACGCGCGCGATCTGGGCCTCGTGGCCGCGCAGCGGTCCCTTGGTCACCAGCACGCGGTCACCCTCGATGACGCCCTCGGACATCTCGACCACGTGGGTCTCGACGTTCGTGAAGGCACCGAGCCATGCCACCTCGTCGTCCGTCAGGGGAATGAACGAGTCGTCGTTGCCGCCAAGGAGACGGGTAAAAGCGGGAACGCCCGCGAGCCTGTGCGCGAGCGCCGCTGGGTCGGTCGTCTGGACAAAGATGTATCCGGGGAAGAGAACGCCCCGGCAGAGCCTCCACTCGCCGTGGATCTTCTTCATGGCCTCGTACGCAGGGGTGTAGCAGTCCTCGGCCACGTCGGGCAGCAGGCGCAGCACGAGCTGGCGCGCGTGCTCCTCCCGGCCGCCCGTGACCTGGATCACGTACAGAGAGGACTTGGCCATGGCATCGCCCCCTTTCCGCAAGGCTTCGCCATGTGCCGTCCCCCGGCAACAACTGCGACTATTCATTCTCCTGGCGGCCGCGACAACGCGCACCCAGCGACGATTGCCCGCCGGAAGGATATGTGAGCCCCGCGCCTGCGGGACATGCCCTCGGGCCGCAGGCGGCCGTCAGACATATGCAGCAGACATCATCGCATAACCCGAGGGCGTTTCTATGCCCCCTTGAATAAATTCAGCGCAATCTTACAGAGGGGTGAAAGAACCGGGATAGTTAAATTATCATTTGTTAATGACTGGCGAGAAGGACCGTCGTGCGGGAGGTCTTGCGCGTTCTGGAATGCGCGTGGGAAACACGTGAATGTCCGGTCGCTCCGCTACGATGGGGCGTGAAGGCAACGGAAGAGGAAGCATGGCGCGACACTTCACGGAAGACGACGAGACGCGGGCCCTGGGCGCGGACGAGACGGTCCTCGCACCCTCGGACGAGGCGACCACGCTGCTTTCCGGCGCAGCCCCTGCGGACGAGGCGACCACGCTGCTCGGCGCCACACCGAATCCCGCCG
>ENA-OPBZ01001098-OPBZ01001098.1-human-gut-metagenome-genome-assembly--contig:-NODE-1098-length-11923-cov-2.319936_pt1 | contig 11923 bp, 14 predicted proteins | sample MGYA00241072_ERZ501459 | MGnify/ENA primary metagenome ERZ501459 (study PRJEB25962, sample SAMEA2042632) | human gut metagenome | biome: human gut; feature: human-associated habitat; material: faeces...
CCCGGCTTACCTATTGCAGGACCGGAGGTCACCTTTATCTTTGTACCCATCTCATTTGCAATGATTCCTGCAAGTGTTGTCTTTCCAAGCCCCGGAGGTCCGTAAAACAGCACATGATCGAGCGCCTCGCCCCTTGATTTTGCGGCTTCAATATATATTTTTAAATTGTCCTTTATCTTCTGCTGACCGATATAGTCATCAAAATACATAGGACGCAGGGATTTCTCTATCTTTATGTCCTCTTCCTGCAATTGTGTGGAAATTACTCTTTTCACGTTTTGTTCCCCGTTTCTGTTTTAAGCTTACAGTTTTTATCAATCAGCCCATATTTTTGAGTGCAAGCTTCAGCACATCCTCTACATCCATATCCTCTGTGATATCAACCTTGGACACTGCCTTAAGACTCTCAGTAGATGAGTATCCAAGTGCATTGAGCGCCATGACAGCATCATTTTTCACAGTGCTGTTCATGGATACAGCAGCACCGGAAGTCTGATTCTCAAGCTTCTTTTCAAATGCATCCTCAAGCGACAGCTTGTCCTTTAAATCAAGTATCACTCTCTGAGCCGTCTTTGCACCTATTCCCGGTGCCTTTGATATAGCCTTTGAGTCGCCCGATAGAATCGCAAAACGTAAATCATCGGCAGGCAGAGTTGACAAAATCGCAAGGCCGCCCTTTGGTCCGATTCCGCTGACTGTAATCAGCAATTTAAAGATTTCAAGATCATCCTTGCTCAAAAAGCCATAAAGTATCATGGCATCCTCCCTGACACACAGGTAGGTGTAAATTTTTACATCCTCTCCCTCGTCGGGCAGCATATCAAAATACTGCGTCGGTATGTAAATGAGATAGCCTACACCTGCTGCCTCCACTACAATGCTGTCTATATTTTTTTCTGCAAGCTCTCCTTTTATATATGCATACATTGAATCCATTTGTTACTGTTTCGACTGCAGCCTGAAACACAGGCATAAAACAGCAGCATCTCCTTTTGTTATTAAATATACGTAGATTACAGCCCATTAAAACTATACATGAAAGCTGTCAGAAATTCTTAAAAGCACCTGTGATGCTGCTATTCCAATCACAAGACCTGTGATGCATCCCGCCACAAGAAGCACCGGAATATAATACACTACGCTGTAGGTTGACAAAACTATAGCCGCAACTATTATCTGTCCTATATTGTGACACACTCCACCGACCAGACTTATTGAGACAGAGCTGAATTTATCTGATTTCTTAAGCAGGTACATAACGATAAAGCTTAGTATACAGCCTGCCAGTGAATATATTATACTGAATGCATTTCCAAACATAAAGCCCGAAAGCACCGCGCGAAATACACATAGCAGAAACGTCTCCATGGGTGCTGCTATATAAAGCATGATTACTGTCACAATATTTGTAAGTCCAAGCTTCACTCCCGGTATGCCTACCGCAAATGGTATAAGTGACTCAACATAGCTTAGCACCAGTGCCAGTGCCATAAGCATACCAAGATATGCAATCTTTCTGGTTTTCATTTATCTCATTCTTTCTATAAAAATGTTCGGGTATCACTTGGATATCGAATCTATATCGGATTTCATGTCGCTTTTTACCGTCACAACAACCTTATTCGGCAGACAGATAATCGACTCTCCCTCCTTTGATATCGCCTTCTGCTTCACACACAGATGATCCGGACAGTCGGCAGAGGTCATATCCGCCAAACCACCCTTTATGACAAGGGTGTTAGTAACATCGCCATCGCCGTTTTTTATCTCAATTGTATCATCCTTTGAAAGCGGATATGTGCCATATGCCCTTCCATCGATAGTCACCTCGACACATGCATCGCTATCCGTATCCTGTCCCTTTAAATATACAAGCTTCCATATAAGAAGCAGAGCGACAGAGATAATTACAATAACCGATATCAGGATTATATCATTTCTGCCAAAACGCTTACGCATCCTCTTTTATCTCTCCCATATAGTAAAAGCCTCTGCACTCATCAAGCTCCACATTGTAGATATTTCCAATCATATCCTCGGTACCCGGAAAATGTACAATTGAATTATTGTCCATACGTCCGGTCACATAGCCGTCCTTCTGGTCATCCATTTCCTCTGCAAGTACCGGCACCACTTTGCCCTCATAGCATTTTGCCTTTTCTGATGAGATAGTCTGAACCTCCTTTAAGAGCCTGTCAAACCTGTCCTTGACCACATCATCCGGCACCTGATTCTCCATGGTAGCTGCGCGTGTGCCTGTTCTCTTTGAGTAAATAAATGTAAAAGCACTGTCATATCTGACCTGCTTAACAACATCCATTGTCTCAAGGAAATCCTCCTCAGTCTCTCCCGGGAAGCCCACAATGATATCAGTTGTGATTGCAATATCAGGAATCTGCTCACGAAGTCTCTTTACCTCGTCGAGATATTTTTCCTTGTCATAGTGCCTGTTCATCTCCTTAAGCACCCTTGAGCTTCCTGACTGAAGCGGCAGATGCATATGCTTGCACACCTTGTCGCACTCCTTTATTGCCATAATCAGGTCATCGGATAAATCCTTTGGATGAGATGTCATAAAACGAATCCTCTTAAGTCCCTCAATCTTATTGACCTCGCGAAGAAGCTCTGCAAAGGTTATAGGATTGTCAAGAGTTTTACCGTATGAGTTGACATTCTGTCCGAGAAGCATTATCTCGCACACTCCGTCTGCAACAAGCTTTTCTATCTCTCTTATGATATCCTTAGGCTCCCTGCTTCTCTCACGTCCTCTCACATATGGCACGATACAGTAGCTGCAGAAATTGTTGCAGCCAAACATGATATTGACACCTGATTTGAAAGAGAACTTTCTCTTCACCGGCAGATCTTCGACAATCTGATTGGTATCCTTCCATATGTCAATCACCTGTGAGCCAGACTCGATATTGTTGCACAGTATCTCTGCGAACTTGAATATATTGTGGGTTCCAAATACGATATCTACAAACTTATAGTGCTTTTTGATATTTTCAACAACCTCCGGCTCCTGCATCATGCAACCGCAGAGAGCAATCTTCATCAGAGGATTCTTTTTCTTGTAGTTCTGCAGATATCCAAGCCTGCCGTACACCTTGTTGTTAGCATTCTCACGTACGGTACAGGTGTTGTATACAATGAAATCAGAGTGCTCATCAGTTCCTTCAACGTAGCCTATCTGCTCGAGTATTCCGACAAGCTTTTCTGAGTCGCGCGCATTCATCTGACACCCGAATGTCTTTACAAAATAAGTCATAGGACGGCCGATTTCTTTAGATTTCTTTTCAACAAAATCCTTTGCCTTTGCCATGTAGTAATACTGCCTCTCAGGCTCATGTGCCGGTGGTGTATTTGTTATATCTATATCGTAGCTCATGTTATATTATATTTCCTCTCAAATTAATTCTATGATACTTTAGCTGACTATTCCCTGATCTGACCACTGCCGTAAATAATATACTTATAGCTTGTCAGTGCTTCAAGCCCCATAGGTCCCCTTGCGTGAAGCTTCTGTGTGCTGATTCCTATCTCAGCTCCAAAGCCGAATTCATTTCCATCAGAAAATCTGGTTGAGGCATTTACATAAACGCATGCAGCATCTATCTCATTTAAGAACTTCTGTGCGTTGTCATAATCATTTGTGACGATTGCCTCTGAATGTGATGTGTTGTATCTGTTGATATGCTCGATTGCCTCATCAATACTGTCAACAATCTTTACCGACATGATGTAATCAAGATACTCCATACCCCAGTCATCGGCAGTGGCCTCTGTCACATCATCTCTTCCGGAAAGAATTGCCTGCGCTCTTTCATCACAGTGCAGCTGTACATGATGTTCTCTTAGCTTATCGTACAGCTTTGGCAGAAACTCCTCCGCTATGGCACTGTGTACTACAATCGACTCACATGCATTGCAGACACTGATTCTTTGTGTCTTTGCATTGTTAATAATATTAACAGCCATGTCAAAGTCAGCATCCTTGTCCACATATACATGGCAGTTGCCTGTACCGGTCTGGATGACAGGAATTGTAGCATTTTTGACAACATTTTGGATGAGTCCTGCACCACCTCTTGGTATGAGCACATCCACATACTGATCCATCTTCATAAACGCATTTGTTGTCTCTCTGTCTGTTGACTCAATAAGTGCAAGTGCAGCAGCAGAAACCAAATTGTCCGTTAAGGCCTTTTTTAGTGCCTTAACTATTGCGATATTGGTATTTATCGCATCACTTCCACCCTTTAATATGACACAGTTGCCTGTCTTAAAGCACAGACCAAAGGCATCTGATGTGACATTTGGGCGAGCCTCAAAAATAATGCCAACAACACCGATTGCAACTCTTCTTTTTCCGATAATAAGGCCATTAGGACGCTTTGCCATAGACATCACTTCCCCAATAGGGTCTGCAAGCTTTGCTATCTGTCTGAGTCCGTCAGCCATGCCAAGGAGCCTGTCATGGTCAAGCGAGAGCCTGTCAATCATGCTCTTTGCCTTCATATTTTCCTCTGCTGTGGCCACATCCCTTTTGTTTGCCTCAAGGATTTCTTTTTCTGCCTTAAGAAGATTGTCCGCTGCATCGTTTAATACCTTATTCTTGATATCAGTATCCAGTGTTCCTATCTTTACTCTGGCCTCATATGCATCCGCACAAATTTTTTCTAAATCATTCATCAATAAACACCTCTCTCTTATCTGTTATCACCCCATCTAAGGGTACGTCATATTCATCTTCAAACGTCATGCCGCTAAGTAACTGGAAATCGTAGCCCACTCCAACTGCCATGACAGTATCTCTTTTTGTGAAAGACGATAAATATCTGTCATAAAAACCCTTTCCATAGCCGATTCTGTAACCGGTATCCGAAAATGCAAGCCCCGGCACTATCATAAGCGCCCTGCCATCCGCCTGCGTATACTCCTTCGTCATATCAGGCTCTTTAATATTAAATGAACCACAATTAAGCTCATCAAGGCTTCTTACCCTGTAAAAGGACATTTTATCGCCCGAAACCCTCGGATAATATATCCTTTTTGCTTTGTTTATTAAATAGGTAAAATACTCATCAGTATTCACTTCATTTCTGATAGCTGAATACAAAAGTATGTTGTCATAATCTCTGTCAAGCTCTGATACCATGAGTCTTTTATAAATGTCATGACTCATGTTGTGGCACTCATCAGCACCCAGAAGGTCTCTTTGCTTTTTAAGCCTGCTACGAATTTCTTTTTTTGTTTCCATATTTCTCGCCGAGGTTCTCAACCGAACCGTCATCGTTTACCATATCGATATTGTTGAGCTGGTTTCTTAAATTCTTCTTCACGTTTGCTATATACTCCTTGCGCAAAAGATCCTGCTCTTTTTTCTCTGCCTCAGAAAGTCCCTCTGCCTGTGACTTTCTGTAAAGCTCATTGATTCGCTGTATTTTTTCCTGTGTCATAGCACTCTCCTGATTTCAAATTTATAGCTGATTACTGGCCGCCTGTAGATGTAGGTGCCATCTCTCTTTGTATATAATCCGCAAGCACAAACTCTGCATCCTTTGCCCTGTGGAAAAGTGTTCCTGTATATCTGTCATTCATAATGTCATATAAAATCCCCATATTGCCGCCGTTTGCGATAATCATATCGGCACCGGAATATGTGGCAATCTTTGCCGCTGTAAGCTTTGTCGCCATGCCGCCGGTTCCGACATCGCTACCGGTTGATGACTTTGCCATGCCAAGTATTTTCCTGTCAAGCGTATCAACCTCTCTGATAAGCTTTGCATCCGGATTGTCATGAGGATCGTCGGAATACAGTCCGTCTATATCAGATAGCAGTATGAGCAGATCAGCCTTCGTGATTGATGTAACAATAGCAGACAGCGTATCATTGTCACCAAACTGCATCTCGTATGTGCTTACCGTATCATTTTCATTGACAATAGGCACCACGTTCAGATCAAAAAGCTCCTCAAATGTATTCATAACATTGCGTCTGGAAACAGGATTGACTATGGTATTTTTTGTCATGAGCACCTGTCCGGAATTCTGATTATACTCGGAAAAAAGCTTCTGATATGTCATCATCAGCCTGCCCTGTCCCACTGCGGCGCATGCCTGCTTTATTGAAATGTCGCTCGGGCGCTCCTTTATGCCTATCACATCACGTCCAACCGCGATGGCGCCGGAGCTTACGAGGCACACATCCATACCGCTGTTTCTGTAATCACATATCGAGCGCACCAGACGCTCCATCTTTGAAAAATTGAGGCTTCCCGTCTCTGCATGTGTCAGCGTCGATGAGCCTATCTTTATTACCACTCTTTTATAATTGTCTAAAAAACTCATTTCTATCATCTTTCCTATTGTAAGTCTAAATGCATACATAATTACATTACGCATACATTTACTAATTTACCATATATTCATACAAAATACAAAATCATTTTTACTACTGTCTCATTTTTTTATTTTGTGTTATTATATTTCTGTTGCTTTCGGCTTTAAATTTCATAAAGCCCGGACGCAAAGTTATATTTATTCTTTTACTATGTAAGCTTTAACTATAAATAATTTACAACTATAATAAAGGATGCACTATGAAAAATAAACTAAAACACCTTGTCCCTGTCCTTTTGGCGCTTGCCACAATAACAGGAAGCCTGTCTGCATGTGAATTAAAGCCCAAGGCTCAGCAGAAGGTTTCAAAACAAGGCTTCTACTTTGATACGATAATACAGATTACGCTTTATGGCACTACCGACGAGAAATACATAGACGACTGCTTTGATATGGCAAAGAAATATGAGAATATGCTTTCAAACACAGTTAGTTACTCAGAGGTGAGCAAAATAAATGACGCTGCCGGCAAAGAATATGTCACAGTAAGCAATGATACACTTGAGCTCATCAAAAAAGGCATCGAATACGGCGACACAAGTGACGGCAGGTTTGATATCACTATAGGAAAGCTGTCTGATTTGTGGAATTTTTCCGAAATAGCTGAAAATACCGACTCTAAAGATAATGGGGTGGATGCATCAGTCGTTCCGTCTGATGCGCAAATACAAAGCGAGCTGTCACATGTAAATTACCGCAATATACAGATTAACGGAAACGATGTGATGCTAACCGATTCAAAAGCAAAGCTTGACCTTGGTGGAATCGCAAAGGGCTTTATCGCCGATAAGATGAAGGCTTATTTACAGTCCAAAAAAATCACCTCAGGCATCATAAACCTGGGTGGCAATGTCCTCACTGTCGGTGAAAAATCCGACGGAAGCGATTATACAGTCGGCATACAAAAGCCCTTCGACGAGAGCGGCGAGCCAATATGTACCGTCAAAGTCAAGGACAAATCCGTCGTCACCTCCGGCATCTACGAGCGGTACTACAGAGTAGACGGCAAGCTATATCACCATATACTTGACACCACAACCGGCTATCCCGTCAAAAATAATCTATACTCTGTCACCATCATAAGCGACTCCTCCTGCGACGGAGATGCCTTAAGCACCACATGCTTTGCTCTTGGAATTGATAAAGCAAAGGAGCTTATCAATTCCCTTTCCGGTGTTGAGGCAATATTTGTGACAGATGATTATAGTATTATCACAACATCAGATGAATATAACGTAAGCACAGAATAGCTGCAAGCTTATAAAAAAGCTGCCACACATCATAATGATATGTGACAGCTTTTATTCATTACAGAATAATCTTCTTTGGACACTTCTCTGCGCAGATTCCGCAGCCTGTACATTTCTCCTGATCAATATAAGCTACATTGTCTACTACATGGACAGCATCTGACGGACAGTTCTTCTCGCACAGATGACAGCCGATACATCCAACCGAGCATGCCTTCATGACATCCTTGCCCTTGTCTTTGGAACTGCACTGTACGAGGTGCATTGCCTCATATGGTACAAGTTCAATCAGATGCTTCGGACATGCAGCCACACATTTTCCGCAGGCCTTGCAGACCTTCGGATCGACTTTTGCAATACCATCTACGACATGGATCGCATCAAACGGACATGCTTTCACACAATTTCCAAATCCCAGACATCCATAATTGCAGGACTTTGGTCCGCCATTTGGAACAAATGCCATTGCCGCACAATCTTCCACTCCGGTATACTCGTAATCCTGTTTTGCTTTCTCACAGGTTCCGGCACACTTGACAAAAGCGACTTTTTTTACCGAAGCCCCGGCAGAAACACCCATGATCTCGCCAACCTTTGCGGCAACCGGCTCTCCACCGACTGGACACTGATTGACCGGTGCCTCTCCCTTTGCGATTGCCGCAGCAAGTCCGGAACATCCGGCATATCCACAGCCACCACAGTTATTTCCCGGGAGAACTTCTAAGATCGCATCCTCTCTCGGATCAGTCTCTACCTTGAACTTTTCTCCGGCGATTCCGAGGAAAAATCCAAGAATAATACCTACGCAGCCGACAACAACAGCTGCGACAATAATTCCAGTTATCATACGTCTTTTCCCTCCTAAATCATTCCTGAGAATCCCATAAAGGCAATGGACATCAGGCAGGCAGTGATCAGAACAATCGCTGTACCCCTAAATGTCTTCGGGATATCATTGTACTCAATTTTTTCACGGATTCCCGCCATCAATACGATTGCGATAAAGAAACCAAATGCTGTGGAAAATCCGTAAACAACACCCTCTAAGAGATTGTAATCGTAAGTAACACAGTTTAAGGCTACACCAAGTACCGCACAGTTTGTCGTAATCAGCGGAAGGTATACACCAAGTGACTGATACAGAGCCGGCATCATTTTTTTCAATACCATCTCAACGAACTGAACCAAAGCTGCAATTACCAAAATCAAGACGATAGTATTTAAATATACCAAATCATTTGGCAAAAGCAGGAAGTTATACAATAAACTGGTAATAAAGGAGGCAATCGTAATTACGAATACAACTGCACCGCCCATACCGGCAGCGGTTTCCACTTTCTTGGATACACCAAGGAACGGACAAATACCAAGGAACTGACTCAATACTACGTTGTTTACGATCGCAGAACCTACCGCGATCAAAACCAGTTCAGCTAATGTACTCATCGTCTCTCTCCCTCCTTATGCCTGTTCCTGATCAGAAGCTCCTGCACTCTTTCCTGTACAAAGTGCGGACTGACCACAGTGTGCACAGTCTCCGGATAAACATCCTGCCGGCTCTGCAAGCGGTTTGCCTTTTGCTTCCATCTTTTTACGGATAATATTCATTCCGGCTACAAGGAATGCCAGTACAAGGAATGCTCCCGGTGCCATGATGAAAATCGTGATCGGAGTAAATCCTTTGATTGCGGAAAGGAACGGAAGTCCGAAAAAGGTTCCGGCACCAAGGATCTCACGGATCAGTCCGATGATAGTCAGACCCATGGTAAATCCAAGTCCCATACCAATTCCATCAAAAATAGATTCGATTGGTCCATTCTTGGATGCATAGCTTTCTGCACGGCCAAGAATGATACAGTTTACAACGATCAGTGGAATATACACACCAAGTGCCTTAGAAAGGCTTGGAAGATATGCCTGCATCAGAAACTGTACGACCGTAACAAGTGATGCAACAATCACGATATAGGCCGGCATACGCACGCCGTTTGGAATCACCTTACGGAACAGTGAAATCAAAAGGTTGGAAAATACCAGTACCACAAGGGTAGAGAGTCCCATGCCAAGTCCGTTGATCGCTGAAGATGTAACCGCAAGTGTCGGACACATACCAAGCATCAGGACAAAGGTAGGATTCTCTTTGATCACACCATTGTACAAACGTTCTACATACTTGTTCATTACTGAGCACCTCCTAACGCATTCTGGAAGTAATAGATGGCAGCATTACAGCCATTTGCCATTGCCTTTGAAGTAATGGTAGATCCGGTAATTGCCTCAATCTGATCATCCGATGCCGGTTTTTGTTTTACAACCGTAAACTTGTCTACCGTTTTGTTTTCAAACTGGCTGTAGAAATCTTCCTCTTCTGCTTTCATACCAAGTCCCGGCGTCTCGGAAATATCGGTAATCGAATATCCGTTGACGGTTCCATCATTTTTGATACCAACGGAAAATGTAATGCTTCCCTGACTTCCGTCTTTTGCGGTAACGGTAATGACATATCCCAGTGCATTGCCATCCTTATCTACGGCCTGCTCGACATCGTCAATCGTATCGTCATATCCTGCATCTGCAACCATTTTGTCTGCGGCATCCGCATCATACTCCTGCTGGTTGAACCCAGAGGCATCCGCAAACACTGCCTGATACGCTTCTTTTTTGGTCTGCTCGTTGGCTTTGTCAATCGGAGCCTTTGTAATTCCATATACCGCTCCTAAAATCACGCCGATCACAAGGGTAAAGGCTGTCAAAACCAAAGCGTCATGTATAATCTGTTTATTCATTCTTCTTTGCCTCCTTTGCCAGTCCAAAAGCTCTCGGAATTGTAAACTTCTCAATAATCGGTACTAAAATATTGCTCAGGATGATTGCAAAAGAAACACCCTCTGCATTTGCTCCGAAACAGCGGAAAATACCGGTTAACAGACCACAGCAGATACCATAAATAATCTGACCGGCCGGTGTAATCGGTGAAGTCACATAATCGGTTGCCATAAAGAATGCACCAAGCATCAGACCACCACCGCACAGTTCTGCAACCAGATAATTGGCATTCATCGGTTCCTTGCCAAAGATCAGCATAAATACCGCAAATGTAATCAGGTAAGCAGCCGGAATCCGTAATGTGATAACGCCCAGAAGAATCAGGATCATCGCACCAATCAGGATTGCGATCACGGATGTCTCACCGATGGTTCCCGGAATCTTTCCTGTCAGCATATCCATGACATTGATGGAAGAAAGTCCTTCATTTCTGATCATGGCAAGCGGTGTTGCCCCGGAATATGCCTCAAACTTAGAACTCTTGAAATTTGTCATGTCTGCGGCAAAAGCAATCAGCAGAAAACATCTTCCACCCAGTGCCGGGTTCATGAAGTTTTGTCCCAGTCCGCCAAACATCATCTTTACAATGACAATGGCAAATACACTGCCAATCACAGCCTCCCACCATGGAAGTCCTGCCGGCAGGTTCAGTGCCAGAAGAAGTCCGGTGACAACCGCACTCAGATCCGGCAGGCTGTTTTTTTTATGTACGATCTTATCAAAAATCCATTCGGAAGCCAGACAGCTTGCGATGGTAACTAAAATCAAAAGTAATGCATGCATTCCAAAATTCCAGATACCAAACAGGGTTGCCGGCAGCAACGCGATGATCACATACAGCATAACTCTGCTTGTGGAGTCCTTGGCACGCACATGTGGTGAAGACGAAACCTGATATTTCTCACTCACAACAATCCACCTCTTTCTCTTATTTTTTCTTTCTCTTATCTGCTAATACGAGTTTCTTCATTGTCTTGACGGACTGTGCCACCTGTCTGCGGGAAGGACATACATAACTGCAGCTTCCGCACTCGATGCACTCTAATCCATGCCAGCGTTCAAACTCATCCTTTTGTCCGTGCTCACTGAACTTTGCAAGCCTGCTTGGAATCAGTTTTTCCGGACACGCTTCCACACACCGGCCACAGCTGATGCATGCGAGCGGTTCAAACTCTGCCACCTCATCTTTTCCAAGACATAACAGAGAAGAAGTCGTCTTTGTGGTAGGAACATCCAGTCCAAAAATGGCAAATCCCATCATAGGACCGCCGGATACCAGTTTCTCCGGCTGTACTTTAAATCCTCCGGCAGCTTCCACCAGCTGCTCGTATGGTGTACCCATACTGTACAAAAAGTTTGACGGGGTAGTAATTGCATCTCCGGTGATTGTCGCAATCCGCTTCATCACAGGAACGCCATCTTTTACTGCATGCTTGATTGCA
>ENA-OPBZ01001105-OPBZ01001105.1-human-gut-metagenome-genome-assembly--contig:-NODE-1105-length-11883-cov-2.359401_pt1 | contig 11883 bp, 8 predicted proteins | sample MGYA00241072_ERZ501459 | MGnify/ENA primary metagenome ERZ501459 (study PRJEB25962, sample SAMEA2042632) | human gut metagenome | biome: human gut; feature: human-associated habitat; material: faeces...
TCTCCCGCGAAAGCAAAATCGAGTGCTTTGCCGGAAAGGAGCAGACCGGTGTGCTGTCCTTCCGCGTTCCCGGCACGCCGAGTGAGGTGCTCGCGGATATGCTCTCGGACGAGGGGGTGTGCACCCGGGCGGGGCTGCACTGTGCGCCGCTCGCGCATCGGACGGCGGGCACGGAGGACACCGGAACCGTGCGGCTGTCCCTGTCGTTCTACTCGACGGCGCGGCAGCTGGAGCAGGCCGCAGACAAAGTTTGCAGATTGGTAAAAAAACTGTGAACACGCTATACAGAAAGCCGGATTTGTGGTAGTATAAGTAAGGTAAAACATGGCTTTCTATAAAGGTAACAGACTGCGGCTTGTCGAAAAGAAGTCTGTGCTTTACCGATTTGCTTTTTTTCGCGCGTCAGCGCGCATAAAATAGAATTTGCTCAGCAAATTCATAAAAAACGGGAGCATGTATCTCGTTTTTTATACATTAAGAGGGAGAAAGTTTCCAAATGGGAACTTTCGGACGACTTTGGAACGGCCCACGGTCCGTTCCTGTTGTCGGCCAAACCGTGGTTTGGCGACAGCCAAAAAATGAGGAACAAGTTAGGATAGGTGACAAAATGGGAGCGCTGCAAAATGTATTCTCACCGAATTTATCATGGCGGACCATGATAAGTTCGTTTTTCAGTGCGTTTGATCAATTCCGCACAATGACGCCGATCGACGTGGTGGATATCCTCGTCGTGGCGTATATCATTTACCGTGTTATGAAGCTGCTGAAGGATACCAGCGCCGCACGACTGGCCAAGGGTATTCTTATTCTGGTGCTTATCATGCTGTTCGCCAGCTTCCTGCATCTGACCATGATCTCGTGGCTGCTGCGCAACGCGCTCAGCGTCGGCGTATGCGCCGTTGTGGTCATTTTTCAGCCGGAGCTGCGCCGTCTGCTCGAGCAGATCGGCAAGGGCAACCTCAGCCGCATGCTGATTCCGGATACCGACCCGGATGTGGTAGAGAGCATGATCGTTGCAACCGTTTCCGCGTGCGCGGATATGTCCAGGACCAAGACCGGCGCGCTCATCGTGTTCGAGCGCAAGGAGCGTCTCGGTGAGATCATCGCCACCGGCACGAGAGTGGACGCCGAGCTGATCAAGAACATTTTCTTCAAGAACAGCCCGCTGCATGACGGCGCCATGATTGTCCGTGCCGGACGGGTGTGCGCTGCAGGCTGCGTGCTGCCGCTTTCCGGCAATCAGGGTCTGTCGCGCGACCTCGGCACGCGCCACCGCGCGGCTGTCGGCATGAGCGAGACCGCGGACAGCGTGCTCGTTGTCGTCTCCGAGGAGACCGGCGCGATCTCTGTCGCCATCGGCGGCATGCTCAAGCGTCATCTGTCGCCCGAGATTCTGCAGAAGATGCTCGAGAGCGAGCTGCTCGGCGATGAACTCAGGAGCAAAAACGATAAAAGCCGTATTGCCGCCATCCGCGACAAGTGGAAGGGAGGCGCCGGCAAGTGAAGAAGAATTTTCTGAAAAACTGGCGGAAAAAGTCACGGAACAGAAGAAGCAGGAGGAAGAATACCGCACACAGATCACCTCTCTGGAGGAAGAACTCAGTCGCGTGAGAAAAGAACTGGAGGAGCAGAAGCAGGAGCAGATGAATGTTGCTGCTGCCCTCATGGAGGCTGTGCGGTATAAGGACGAACTCCAGCAGGAAGCCCGGGAAAAAATGCAGGAAGAGCGTGCGGCATGGGAGAAAAAACTGGAAGAAGGGGCAAAAGAGCTGAATGGGTACCAGAAACAGATTGCGAAAGTCCGTGAAATGGTCCAAGGTCTGCTCCAGTCCAGGGATGCCAAATCTGAGGAAGTGGAAATGCAGATTCAGACAGTGAAGGCTGCCTGCCCCCGTCATAATATGACTTTGTTTGAAAGGAACCATACAGAAGAAGCGTAAAGACTGAGGTGCTGACTGTGGAAGAAAAGACTTTGATTTATGTTGCGGGAAATCCCGACGCTTATCCTCTGGAGTATTTTGACAAAGATACCCAGACCTATGCAGGGGTCATCCCTGAACTGCTGGCGGAATTTTCTGACCAAAGTACATATGAAATCGTATATTATGAGGCAGATGGCACAGACCACCGGGAGGAGCTAGCCCAGCAGAAGCAGGTAGACCTGTTTTCTGGCTATGAAGCAGAGGAGGAACAGCTGGATCATGCCCATGAACTCCCCCTTTTTTCTGGAGAAAATGCCTATATGCTCTATTTTACAGAGGCTGCTCCTGCCGCCTTTCGGTCGGATTTGCGGGCTTATCTGGCGGAAGTATCCCCGGCAGAGATGACAGGACTTTTGATGGCTTCCGTGGAAACGCCGCCCAGCTCTCAGGGATTGTACTGGACAATGGGAGCCATGGGCGCTGCCCTTTTGGTCATGGCAGTGGTGCTGCTTCTGACGGTGCGCCGATACCGCAGGAAACTGAAAGAAAGCCAGCAGAATGTGGAAACGGACGAAACCACAGGCCTGGGGAATATGGAATATCTGGAACGGTATTATAAACAATATATCAATGATAAAAATCGGATACTGTATCAGGCTGTGTATTTCTATGTGGATACAGACCGCCTGCGCAGACTTGGCAGCGGACAGGAAACCGATGAATTCCTTCGTTACTGCGCTGTGATTTTGGGAGAATATACGGAAGATAGTGATATTCTGGCAAGGGTATCAGAACAAGGCTTTTTGATGCTGCGCCTTGGGGGCAGCGCAGAACAAACGGATACATGGCTTTGCACCTTGCTGGAGAGAGTCCGCGACTATGCGAAGCGCTACGGCAAGCCTTATGATACCAATCTTTATGCGGGCATCTATCCGCTGAAAAGTCAGGACAGAGATTTGAATGAAATCGTTTTTCAGGCGTCTCAGGGAGCTTATCAGGCGGAAAAAGAAGAAGTGCCGTATCTGTTCTGCTCTCAGGCAATGATTCAGAAATCCCTCCAGGAGCGGCAGCTTCAGGCGAGCATCGATCAGGCTTTTGCTCAAAAAGAATTCCAATTGTATATCCAGTTTTATGTGGATGCCCAGACCCTTAAAGTGGTCGGCGGGGAAGCCTTGTCCCGCTGGAAACATCCGCAAAAGGGGATCTTGCTGCCAAGCGTATTTATTCCGCTGCTGGAACGGGAAAAAATGATCAGCCGACTTGACTATTACTGCCTAAAAGAGGTATGCTTCTTCTTAGAGAGCCTTTTGAAGGCAGGCGTGGATACCTTTTTCGTATCCTGCAATTTCTCCCGTGAAACCTTTGCGGCAGCGGACTTTGCCCAAAAGGTACAGGAGATTTTGAATGGATTCACATTTCCAAGAGAACTGCTGATTCTGGAGATCACCGAAAGCGTTTCTGTCAGAAACGCCGCCCAGATACGACAGAATGTCATTGCATTGAAAAAGTACGGCGTCAGAGTGGCATTGGACGACTTTGGCGAAGGCTTTACCTCTTTTTATGATCTGCAGAAATACCCCATTGACGGCATCAAACTGGATAAAGGTCTGGTGGATCATATCATGACACCTAGCGGCGCATCCATTTTGAAAGCCATGATTCAGGTAGGGCATGAGCTGAATATGACCATCCTTGCCGAAGGGGTAGAAACAGATGAACAAGTGCGTGCCCTGCAGGAAATCCATTGTGATGTGATTCAGGGCTTCCGTTTCAGTCATCCGCTGCCTCGATGGGAGGCAATAGAGCAGATTATTCAGAACAGACGAACATAAGAAAAAGACAAGCTGTGCCTAATTGCCTTTCTGGAAAAAAGACAAAGACACAACAGAAGGTTTACAGGGTAGGAGGCAAGTATGGACGAGAAGAAATTGACAAAACAATTGCGCCGCATTACCATCATTACCATCATCGGCAGCTTGCTGCTCAGTGCCATTGGTTTTGGTATTTTTACCTATATCATGAAATCTGCCCATGAAGCGGAACATGAACAGCTCAAGGCGGAAACAGAAGAATATCGTGGACGTTTGGTCAGACAGATGGATAAAAATTTGCAGATTCTGACAACGCTGTCCAAGGCATATGAAGTCAGTACCATTACCGATGAACCTGAATGTCTTGGAAAGAGTTTGATGGAAACCAATACTGCCGACGGCTTTCTCAGTATGGTATATATGCGCCAAGATGGTACAGGTCTTATGCATACGACAATTTCTGGCGAGGTAGAGGCAATCACCATGGATGACCTGCATCCTTATGCCGTTGAGGTGGTGGAGTCCGCACTGCAAGGGAAAAATGCCGTTTCCAAGATCTTCAGGAGCGATGTGCTGGATGAGAAGCTGTTTGTATACGCTGTTCCTGTATATGAAAACGGGGAAGTCGTTGGTGCGCTGGCAGCTGGTGATACCCTTGATATTTTTACAGAGGCTACTGGCGGCAAAACGGTCATGGGCGGGGCAGGGTATCTGCACCTGATTGCCGATAACGGGAGGTTTTTGGTACGGTCGGAAAATACGTTGGTAGATGAGGAAATGAAATACCTTTATGAAGGGGATATCCTTTCAGAACAGACAAAGGCGAAGGTGCAGGCTGCACTGGAAAAAGGCGAAGATGTCTGCGAGGAATTTAGCTACGAAGGCAATCGTATGCATTTTTATATGGTGCCTTTGGATATCAATGGATGGTATTTGTACTGCGCCAATAAGGTGTGGGGTTCTTCCTCCTCATTGGGCGATGCTTTGACCATCTTTGGCGTACTGATGGTGCTGATGCTGATTCTCATGAATATATTGCTTTACAGTGGACGCCGTGTCTTTAGCCAAAATATCAAAAGCCTGATCCGTCTGGCTTATGAGGACCCCATCACTGGGGCAAAAAATACAGCCTACTTTGACGAAAATTTCCAGCGGATATTGGAAACAAAACAGCCTTTCAGCACAGCGGCTTTGAACGTCCATAATTTCAAAGGTATCAACGACCTGTTTGGCAGAATGCGCGGGGATCGCGTGCTGTGTTATATGGAAAATGTGCTGGATCATAACCTGAAAGAAGGCGAGTTTTTCTGCCGTGACACAGCAGACCTGTTTTACCTGCTGCTGTTGGATACAGACCAGGAATCTATCAAAAAACGTTTGGCTGTCATCATTGAGCAGATCAGAGCATCTTCTTTGGAATACGGCGAGTTCAGTTATGACCTTTCCCTCTATGCCGGCGTTGCCATAGGGGAAGACAGGGAGAAAGCTTTGCTGGCTATGCAGAGCATCGAACATACCCACCATACGGATATTGCCTTTTACAATCACGACATGCACAATGCCGTGCGGAAGAAAAACAGCATCGAAAGCCAGATGTACCCGGCTTTGCAGAATAAAGAATTCAAACTGTTTTTACAGCCGAAGTTTGGCATGAAAAATGAAGGTCTGGTGGGGGCAGAAGCTTTGGTGCGCTGGCAGAATCCAGATGGCTCTTACCGCTATCCAAATGAATTTATCCCGCTCTTTGAGGAAAATGGATTTTGTCTGAAACTGGATCTTTATATGGTGGAACGAGCATGTGAGCAGATCAAAGCATGGAAGGACGCGGGTCTGACCCCTGTGCCCATTTCTGTAAACCAGTCTAAGATGCTGTTTTCTGACCTGCATTATCCAGATAATTTGATGCAGATACTGAATCGGTATGATGTTTCTCCTTCTTTGATCACGCTGGAGATACTGGAAGGGGTTGCTACGGATAATCTGGAACTGCTGAACCATCAGATAGAAGCGCTCCATGCCCTGGGCTTCCGCATTTCCATGGATGACTTTGGCAATGGATATTCTTCTTTGAATATGCTGTATCAGCTGAACATCGACGAATTGAAGCTGGATCGGGGCTTCTTGCGGCAGGGTTCCCAAGAGGACGAAGAACGGCGCTATATCATATTGGAGCAGATCGTTAGCTTTGCCCGGAAACTGGGCATTGCTACCGTTGCGGAAGGCATTGAAACCCAGGAGGATGAGGAACTGATACAGGCGCTCAAATGTAATTTCGGACAGGGTTATTTCTATGATAAACCCATGAGCGCCAAGGAATTCAGTCAGCGTTATATGAAAAAAGACGAAAAATGACACTTTGCTGTCATAGATCAAAATAAGAAATCACACCCCGTTTGTTGGACTGGATGCCCTGCGGGGTGTTTTCATGTCCAAAGAGCAGGCATTTGGAAAGGGAGGAGCTTTCCCTCCTGTTTTCTCTGATAAAAAAATATCATAATTTTTTTTGAATTTTACAAGAGAATCACACTTTTGTTCTACTTTATGATATACTGATACTGTATCGGCTTTTTGGAACCAATTTTTATTAGAATCAGAAGAATCGGGTGTGATACAATGGATTTTTTGAACAGCTTTTTCAGTGGTCTGGGCATCACAGAATTTGTACGTCCGTCCATTGGCATAACGGATGTGCTGGATATCCTGATTGTGGCATATATCATCTATAAAGTCATTTTCTGGATCAAAGAAACCCGTGCCTGGGTCCTTTTCAAAGGGATACTGGTGATCTTTGCCTTTGCGGCAGTGGCAGCCCTTTTGAAATTACATACCATCATTTTCGTTCTTTCCAACACCATCAATATGGGCATCATTGCACTGCTCATCGTTTTCCAGCCGGAAATGCGAAAGGCTTTGGAACAGCTGGGCAAAGGAAAGATATTTTCTTACTTCACCCGCGGCGAAGATGCCGGGGATGAAAAAGCCGCAGCCCGCACTGTAAACGAAATCGTCAAAGCGGCGGACAAAATGGGCGCGGCAAAAACAGGCGCCCTGATCCTCATGGAACAGGAAGTGCCTCTGGGCGATCTGGAAAGAACAGGCATCCCCATCGACGCCATCGTGTCCAGTCAGCTCCTCATCAATATTTTTGAACACAACACCCCCCTCCATGACGGGGCGGTGATCATCCGGCGGAACCGTGTGGCAGCTGCCACCTGTTTCCTGCCATTGACAGACAGCAACGAAGTCAGCATGGAACTGGGTACCAGACACCGGGCAGCCATTGGTGCCAGCGAGGTTTCTGACGCCCATGTTATCGTCGTTTCTGAAGAAACAGGGAAGATTTCCGTTGCAAGAGGCGGCGTTTTGTATCGGGACTTGACGCCGGAACAATTGAAAAACATGATCTCCGAACAGGATCATCAATCCGCCAAAAAGAAACTGGCGATTTGGAAAGGAAGGCAGGATAAATGAAACGATTTCAGGAATTGCTCATGAAAGACCTGGGCTGGAAACTGCTTTCCGTGGCCATTGCTACCACCATGTGGTTTATGGTCATCAGCATCAATCAGCCCATTGATACAAGATCATACAGCACCACCCTCCAATTGGTAGGGGAGGAAACATTGACTGCCCGGGGGCTTACGGTAGCCAATCGGGAAGATTTGACCAATACAAAGGTCAGCATCAAAGTCAAAGCCCAGCGAACGGCGCTGGACCGGCTCAGTCAGCGGCAGGCGGATTTGATTTCTGCCAGTGTGGATCTGTCAGATTTGACGTATGCTCAGGATGGTGATACCATCACACTGCCTGTAGATACTTCCGTTGGCGGCGGCGCTACGGGATATACCGTTGAGAGCAAAGTCCCCGGCAGCGTGGAAATTCAGGTAGAAACTCTGGCAGCCAAGGAATTCCCGCTGGAAGTTTCCCTGAACGGGGAAGTCACAGCAGGCACTCACCTGTCAACGCCTAAGTTGAGCCCAGAAACCATTATGGTCAAAGGGGCAAAATCCGCTGTGGACAGCGTTGTGGCAGTGCGCCTGTCTGTCAATGCGGCAGATGCGGTGCAGCAGATGGATTTGCAGGTGAAACCCGTCGCTTATGACAAAGACGGCAATACCGTAAACGGCGTGACATTCTCCGTGGATACGGTCACCGTTTCTTATAGCCTGAATGAGGCAAAACAGGTGCCTGTTCAGGTTTCTGTAACAGGCAGCCTGGCAGACGGCTATCATTTAGGGGAAATCACATGCACTCCCAAAACCGTTTCCGTCATTGGGGCAAAAGAAGATCTGGATAAACTGAATGTGATTTCTCTGGATCAGATTGACGTTAGTGGAGCAACCAGCTCCATCAGCCATACCTTCCAGCTTTCTGATTATCTGCCAGAAGGGGTAAAACTGGAAGAAGGCAGCAGTGCTGTAGTTCAGGTCTTTGTCCATGTGGACAGAGGGGAAGAAAAGACTGTAACGGTTTCTTCTGACCAGATTCACCTGACCAATGGGCAGGATGGATATCAGTATCATCTGCCGGACAGCATTTCCGTTTCCATCAACGGCGAAGCAAGCCAGCTGGCAGCAGTGGAAGGCAGTGACCTGTCAGGTCAGGTGGATGTTTCCGCTCTCACAGAAGGGGAACATACCGTTTCCATCGAATGGAACCTGCCAAGCGGCATTACGGCAGACAGCAGCACCGTTACCATAGAAGTGACGGCTGCCGGCAGCGATGAATCAGATACAGAATCATAAACAATATGAGAAAATAAGAATAAGGAGTTTGAACAGAATATGGGTAGATTATTTGGTACGGACGGTGTCCGCGGTGTAGCGAATACGGAACTGACAGGGGAAATGGCGTTCCAGCTGGGACGTGCAGGCGCTTATGTACTGACAAAAGAAACAAAACACGCACCTCGCATTTTGGTGGGGATGGATACCCGCATCAGCGGAGATATGCTGGAAGCGGCTCTGGTAGCAGGCATCTGCTCCGTAGGCGCTCATGCAGTGCTGGCAGGCATCGTGCCCACACCTGCAGTGGCTTATCTGGTACGGAAATATCGTCTGGACGCAGGCGTTGTCATTTCCGCTTCCCATAATCACGTAGAATATAACGGCATCAAGTTTTTCAATAGCCAGGGCTATAAACTCAGCGACGATTTGGAAGACGAAATCGAAAACATCATCCTGAGCCATCCCGAAATCCTGCCTTCTCCCACAGGGGCAGCCATCGGTACCCATACCGTAGCGGAAGACGCGCTGGATGATTACATTGCATTTTTGGGCAGCACCACAAAGGAAAAATTCGGCGGCATCAAAGTGGCTTTGGACTGTGCCAACGGCGCATCCTACAAAGCGGCTCCTATCACACTGCTGAATCTGGGTGCAAGCCTTTGTATCATCCATAATGAACCTGACGGCACAAACATCAACGAACGCTGCGGTTCCACCCATATGGAAGACCTGAAAGCATTTGTAAAAGAAAATAACGCAGACATCGGTTTCGCTTTCGACGGCGACGCAGACCGTTGTCTGGCTGTAGACGAAAACGGCGAACTCATTGACGGCGATAAAATCCTTGCCATCTGCGGTTTGGATATGAAGGAAAAAGGCACACTGAAAAACGACACCATCGTTGGTACCGTTATGTCTAACCTGGGTCTGACCATGATGGGCAGAGAAAAAGGCATTGCCATCGAACAGGCAGGCGTTGGTGACCGTTACGTTCTGGAACGCATGATCGAAGCGGAACGCAATCTGGGCGGTGAACAGTCCGGTCATATCATTTTCCTGGATCATAACACCACAGGTGACGGCATTCTCACAGCTATCCAGCTGCTGTCCGTTATGAAACGCACAGGCAAAAAAGCATCCGAACTGGCAAAAGCCATGGAAGTGATGCCTCAGGTGCTGGTAAATGCCCGCGTCAATAACGCAAAGAAAAACACTTATATGGAAGTACCTGCTATCCGCCATGCCATTGCAAAACTGGAAGAAGAATTTTCTGCAGACGGGCGTGTGCTCATCCGTACTTCCGGTACAGAACCTCTTATCCGTGTTATGATTGAAGGCAAAGACATGGAACGCATGGAAAAAGCGGCAAAAGAACTGGCAGCATTCATCGAAAAGACATTGCAGTAATAAAGGAGAAACGAAATGAAAAAAGGAATTGCGGTTTTATTGGCATTGTTGTGTATGGTGGCATTTGCCGGATGCAGCGGCGATCCGGAAACTCAGTTTGCCACAGTCAACGAAATGGAAGGCGTGACACTGGAACTGAAAGAAGATACCCTGAAAGCCACCAGCGGTACATTCCTGCTGACCAATGGCACAGATGCGGAAATCAGCTATCGTGACGCGTATCACATGGAAAAGAAAGACGCAGACGGTCATTGGAAAGAATTTGTAGGCACTGCCAATGCCCAGTGGGGTGAAGAAACCGTTGCAGTACCTGCCGGAGAAACGGTAGAACTGCCTATCAATTGGAAAAACCTCTGTGGTAGTATCGGCACTGGTGAATTCCGTCTGATTATTGAAGTGGACGGCAATCCCATTGCAGCAGAGTTCACAAGAGAATAAACTATTTGGTCAAAGGCTGGGGCTTTTGATGAGAATATGAGAAAAAACAAAGATAGCTGGAATCCAGAAAGATTCCAGCTATCTTTTTATGTGGACAGTTTTCAGAAGCGAAAACTCTCAGGCAGGGGAAAAGAAAATATACCCCATAAAATCCCGTAAATAAGAAAGCTGAAACCTTTTTCCCGCAAAAATTCCAGCTTTCTTTGTTTTCTAATGAAAAAGTCCCTTGTGGGAACCTGTTTGTATCCCTTAAAACAGCAAATCCACCATGGTTTTTGCTTTTTCGATGTCCTCCAGAATGGTTTTCTGCTTTTCTTCGAACAGCAGCTCTTTGTTGTAGCTGTAGTATTTTTCGCAGCCGTTTTCGCTGATGAATTTCACGCTGTAGTAGTTGGCAGTCAGTTCTGTGATGAAAATGACCATTTCCTGTCCAGCACCGAAGGCTTCTTCCAAGAAGGCAAAAGCGTTGTCCAGTGCTTCGGAAGCGTGGGAGATAGCGTTTTCTCTGGCTTCTACTACATCTGCAAATTTCTCTTTCATCATGCCGAATACATCGTCTTTTTCCCGCAGTCCTGCGGCTTTGGCTGCCTGCACATAGCCTTCCATGGTCTGCAATGTGGCAAGGTATGCCTGTGCGCTGTGTTTGTCCAGAAGCCCCGCTTTCTTTTCTCTGTGGTACTTGCTCTGGATTTCTTCCATGTAGGATTCTGTGAGGGTTTCCCAAGGGGTTTCGGCGCAGTAAGGGCTTGCGAAACGCTCCTTGATTTCTTTCAGCACCCCGTGAAGCTGTACGGTCTGCAAGTCTTTGTCATAAGCCGCCGTAAAGTCTTCTGTCAGGCGGCTCAGCAGCAGACCCATGACGCTGAGGCGTTCGTCGAAAGGCGCTTCCTGCAATTTTTCTACAGCACCTTTGGTGTAGTTCCCAGCCAGAATGTCCCCCACATGGTAGTCTGTGCGGTATTTTTCGTAAAGGTCTAAATAGTTGGCAAAATCCTTAGCGATTTTCTTGTGCTGCAAATACTGAACGATGAGGGTTTCGTCAGCGGCAATGCCCAGTTCCTCATAGACCTGTAACATATTGGACAGGTCTTCCCAACCTCTGGCGGTGGCAAAACGTTTGCCGTCTACCGTGGTTTCCATGGCGTAGAAATGGTTTTTCTTGATTTCCAGATAGGACAGCACAGCCCCGTGAAGCCCCTGTTTCCAAGCGTATTCCTTCCATGCGGCAAAATCAGGCTCTACGTCGATTTTCTTCACACGGTCTAAGGTTACCACGTCAAATTCCCGTACGCTCTTGTTGTATTCGGGGGGATTGCCTGCTGCTACGATGATCCAGCCTTCGGGTACCTTGTGAGAGCCGAATGTTTTTGCCTGCAAAAATTGCAGCATGGCAGGCGCCAGTGTTTCGGATACGCAGTTGATTTCGTCGATGAACAGGATGCCTTCTTTCAGCCCTGTTTCTTCCATTTTGTCGTAAACGGCACCAATGATTTCACTCATGGTGTATTCTGTGACGGCATATTCCTTGCCGCCGTAGTTTTTGTGGCTGATGAAGGGCAGCCCCATGGCGCTCTGACG
>ENA-OPBZ01001121-OPBZ01001121.1-human-gut-metagenome-genome-assembly--contig:-NODE-1121-length-11781-cov-2.173375_pt1 | contig 11781 bp, 11 predicted proteins | sample MGYA00241072_ERZ501459 | MGnify/ENA primary metagenome ERZ501459 (study PRJEB25962, sample SAMEA2042632) | human gut metagenome | biome: human gut; feature: human-associated habitat; material: faeces...
GAACCATCCGTATGGAAGCAGGTGCAGGCAGTGTGACACGACCTTATACAGGACAGGCAGTGAACGGCATTTGCGATGTGACTCTTACAGAAGGGAAGGCAACAGAAGCAGTACAGGCAGCAGAATTGGGGCTTTGTACGGTAAAACGAGTCAATGGACAGGAGATTTATCTGGCGGAGCAGGGACTTCTTTCCTGGGCAGATGATTTTCGTATTTATGATGCCACAGGAACAGAGTGGACGAGCCAAAAAGTATCGAAATTGATTTGCGGCACAAAGGGAGCAAATTACTATCTCAAAGATGGAAAAGTGGCAGGAGCAATCATTACCCAGACAGTACAGCCGGAGAATATCCGTGTACTTATTGGCGGAGCAGGGCAGACAAAAGTGACCATTTCCGCAGAGGGAGGATTTACCCTGAAAAGCAGTGAAGCAGAAAAAACATTTTCTAATGAAGAACAGGCTGTGATGACTGCTGACTTGCCATGGTTTGACAGCGGTATTGTGGAAGCGGCTCCAACGGGAGAAAGCCCCTTATCCGTAACTTTTTCTGATGGTATAAAACGTCAGTATTTTGGCACAGTGGAACTGGAACGGCGGCAGGACGGCATTTCTGTCATCAATGAATTGCCCTTGGAAACCTATCTGCGGGGCGTGGTTCCTCATGAAATGCCTGTGGATTTTGGAGAAACAGCCCTTGAGGCTCAGGCAATCACTGCCCGCAGTTATGCCTATAATCAGTTTTATGCTAACAGCTATTGCGGATATGGCGCTCATTTGGCAGATACTGTAGCCAGTCAGGTTTATCTGGGGGCGGATACGGCAGAACTGTCCGATGCAGCAATTGAGGCAACAGCAGGAAAATGCCTGACAGCAGGCAATGAAGTGGTGACCACGTATTTTTACTCCACTTCCTGTGGCTATGGCGCAGATGCAAAAGAAGTATGGTCGGCAGACGGTACTTTTACAGAAGAAAGCAAACCCTATTTGACAGGCGGAACCTACGGCATTTCTGTGGAAAAACCGAATACAGAAGAGGAATGGCTGGCATTCTGGCAGGATTGGGAGATTGAGGGATATGACGACGCGTCCCCTTGGTATCGGTGGAAAACATATTTTGGTGCAGGACAATTGACGGAAATCACCGGCGCCAAACTGAAAGAAGCTGCAAAATCCCATCCAGCCCATGTGGAAGTTTTGCAGGAGGATGGCAGTTGGAAGGCACAAACACCAGAAGATTTGGGACGGCTTACAGGCATTTCTGTTGCAAAGCGTGGAAAAAGCGGCGTTATGGAAGTACTGCGATTGGACTATGAAAAAGGTTCTGTACAGGTGAAAACAGAATATACCATCCGGCAAGTACTTTCACCTACCAAAATGACTGTTGGTGACCCTATTTATTTGCAGAGGAAAGACGGAGAGCCTTTGACGGGAAACAGCATACTCCCCAGTGGTTTTTTTGCCGTAAAAGAAATGAAAAATGCAGAAGGAAAGCTGACAGGCATTGCTCTTTATGGCGGCGGAAACGGTCATGGTGTGGGTATGAGCCAATATGGGGCAAAAGGTATGGCAGAAGATGGAAAAACAGCAGAAGAAATTCTGGAACATTACTATACAGGAACAACCGTACAGCAAGTGATTGCATAAAAAAACAACACGCAGGAATTTTTCCTGCGTGTTGTTTTTTAGATTTCAATATGATTTTTTTCTTTGTATTCTTCTGCCATATCAGCCAAAGAAATGTTGTCCACGACATCATCCAGCGCTTCTTTCATCTTTTTCCAGATGGAAAGAGAAACGCAGGTGTCAGAGTTGGGGCACATGGGGTTGTCCACACAATCCACGGGAGAAAGGGAACCTTCCAGAATTCTCAGGACTTCTCCGATGGTGATATCTTTTGGTTCTCGTGTGAGAATGTAACCTCCCTGCGCACCGCGGTAGCTTTTTACCAGACCGGATTTTGTCAGTGGATTGATGATCTGTTCCAGATATTTTTCGGAAATATCCTGCTCTCTGGCGATGGATTTCAAAGCCAGTGTGCCTTTGTCGTAATGGAGAGCCAGACTTAACATCAGGCGTATGCCATAGCGGCCTTTTGTAGATATTTTCATAAAAATACTCCTTACTAAAAAAACGGGTGTTTATTCTTCTTCCCAGCCTTTGCAGATGTCAACCCAGGCTTCGCATTTGCCGTAATGGAAAAGTTCGTCGCAAGTCAGTTCAACTGCGGAGTTGCTGCTGCCGGCAGCTGGGAATACAGTGTCAAAACGCTTCATGGAAACATCGGCAAATGCACGGGTACCTTCCGGCAGTGCGAAAGGACAAACGCCACCGACAGCATGTCCGGTTGCTTCCAGTGTTTCTTCGGGAGAAAGCATTTTTGCTTTCAGACCAAAGGTGTCTTTAAATTTGCGGTTATCGATTTTTGCGTCCCCTGCAACGGAAATGACAATGGGTCCTTCCTTAGACATCAGGCAGAGCGTTTTGGAAATCCGGGCGGCTGCTTCTGCTGCCAGTTCTACAGTTGCACTGGAGGTAGCAAATTCCAATACTTCCTTGGGACAATTCATATCTTTCAGATAAGCTTTAACTTTTTCAATAGACATGGTTGCATACATCTCCTCTTTGGGATATTCAGATTTACTTATACGCAATAGCATAGCAGAAAAGTAGTCTTTATGCAAGATAAAGTGCATAAGAATTTAGAAAAAAGTGTTGACAGATAAAAAAGGTCGCGTTACAATGGGCAAAAGATCACAGACGACGGACAGGAGTTTTCGACATGCAGAAATTTACATTTGTTGGAAAACTGCATATGGATATGATGATGAGCATGGGCATGATGATGTGCATGCTTTTTGTGATGTTCATAAGTTACTTGCAATCGTTCTGAGATGCTTTGAAACAAATTTGATTTTTACAAACGGCTCGGAGGATGCGAGCCGTTTTTTTATTGCTTTGTGACTTGCACTCTGAGGAAAAACACAAAGGAGATGAATTTATGCCACTGATTATCAATGAAGAACTTCCAGCATTTGATGTGCTGCGCAAGGAGAATGTTTTTGTTGTCAATCCTTATCGGGCAGTACATCAGGATATTCGGCCTCTGCGCATTGCCATTCTGAATTTGATGCCTAACAAGATCGAAACGGAAGTACAGCTGATGCGTCTGCTGAGCAATACGCCTTTACAGGTGGAAATTGAATTGCTGCAGATGAAAAGCCATAACGCGAAAAATACTGCTTCAGAATATCTGGACGCTTTTTATAAAACATTTGATGATGTGAAAGATCAAAAATTCGATGGGCTCATCATCACCGGTGCACCCATTGAGAATTATGATTTTCAGGATGTGGATTTCTGGCCGGAATTGTGCGAAATATTGGAATGGGAAAAAAGCCATGTGTTTAGTGTGCTGCATATCTGCTGGGGCGCACAGGCAGCACTGAATTATTTTTATGACATTCCCAAATACAGCTTGCCTGCAAAGAAATTCGGCATCTACTCCCATCAGGTGGAGAAAAAAGATCATGTGCTTATGAGAGGCTTTGACGAAGCTTTTTATTGCCCCCATTCCCGTCATACAGAAGTGCGGGCAGAGGACATCCGTCAGGTGGATGATTTGGAAATTCTGGCGGAATCCGCTGGCGCAGGACCTCATATCATTGCAGATAAATCTGGCAGACGGATTTTCCTGACAGGACATTTTGAGTATGACGCAGACTCTCTGGCAAAAGAATTCTATCGGGATTTGGGCAAAGGACTTCCCATTCAGCTGCCCTATGGATATTTTCCAGAGGATGACCCAAAACAGACACCTTTGATGCGTTGGAAAGCCCATGCCAATCTGTTTTATTCCAATTGGCTGAACTACTTCGTATATCAGGAAACACCTTATCATATCAATGACATTCAGGCTTAATACAAAGGAGGAACAAACATGAAAGATTTGAGATTGGAAACAAAATGCATTCAGGCAGGTTATGTACCCACAAACGGACAGTCCAGACTGCTGCCCATCGTCCAGAGCACTACATTTAAGTATGACAGCAGCGAAGAAATGGGTAAGCTGTTCGATTTGGAAGCAGAAGGGTATTTTTATACACGTCTTCAGAATCCGACTAATGATATGGTTGCGGCAAAGATTGCAGAGATGGAAGGTGGAACGGCAGCGATGCTGACTTCATCCGGACAGGCAGCCAATTTCTTCGCACTGTTCAATATCTGTGAGTGCGGAGATCACATTGTAGCATCTTCATCCATTTACGGTGGAACATTTAACCTGATCGATGTAACGATGAGAAAGATGGGAATCGATGTAACATTCGTGTCACCGGATGCAACAGAAGAAGAGTTAAATGAAGCATTTAAGCCAAATACAAAAGTAATGTTTGGTGAGACAATTGCCAATCCGGCACTTACCGTACTGGATATTGAATTATTTGCCAAAGTGGCACATGCACATGGTGTGCCGCTTATCGTAGATAACACATTCCCGACACCAGTCAATTGCAGACCGTTTGAATGGGGAGCAGATATTGTAACTCATTCGACTACAAAATATATGGACGGACACGGAGCTGCACTTGGCGGAGCAACAGCGGCAACTTTGACTGGATGGCACATGCAGATAAATATCCGGGACTTTGCACACCGGATGAAAGCTATCATGGAATTACATATGCGGAGAAATTCGGCAAAGAAGGTGCATTCATTACCAAATGTACGGCTCAACTGATGCGAGACTTTGGATCTATGCAGTCACCACAGAATGCATTCATCTTAAACCTTGGTCTGGAATCCCTGCATGTACGTATGCCGAAGCATGTAGAGAACGGACAGGCAGTCGCAGAATTCCTGGAAGCACATCCAAAGGTAGCATATGTGAACTATTCCGGACTTCCGTCTGATAAATATTATGAAAGAGCACAGAAATATCTTCCGAACGGCGGATGTGGAGTGGTATCGTTTGGATTAAAAGGTGGAAGAGAAGCAGCGTCTACATTTATGAAGACATTAAAGCTTGGTGCGATCGAGACGCATGTAGCAGATGCAAGAACCTGTTGTCTGAATCCGGCAACGTCTACACACAGACAGATGACGGATGAACAGTTAAAAGAGGCAGGAGTACCGGCTGAACTGATTCGTATCAGTCTTGGTCTGGAAGATAAAGAGGATCTGATTGCAGATATTTCGAATGCGTTGGATGCAATCTAAGGTAGAATTGAAAGAGTAAGGCAAAATTCCGAAAAGGATGGTAGCGACACTAAGGGGATAAGTTTATATCCCCTTTTTTTTGACGTTTTTATAGCAATCATGCTAAAATAGAGAAATCTACCATGTGTATGGAATATTTTGAGCCGGCAGGGACAGTAAAAAGACCAAAAACCCCGTCCCCAATGGCTGGGGGGGGAAAATTATGAATAAAAGAGAATCATTTAGCAGCAGATGGGGATTTATCTGTGCCTGTATCGGTTCAGCGGTCGGTATGGGAAATATCTGGATGTTCCCAACAAGAGTATCATTGTATGGAGGCGGTTCATTTCTGATACCATATTTTATATTTGTAATACTGATCGGTTCGACGGGAGTGATCGGGGAGATGAGTTTTGGGCGTGCGGCAAAGGCCGGTCCAATCGATGCATTTGGAATTGCCTGTGAGAAAAAAGGAAAGAGAAAAGTCGGAGAAGCGCTGGGGATGATCCCTGTATTCGGATCACTTGCCATGGCGATCGGATATACGGTTGTAATGGGGTGGATCCTAAGATATGCCGTTGGAACATTTACAGGAGCAACACTTTCGCCTGAAAATGTGGATGAATTCGGGGCGGCATTTGGTAAGATGGCATCAGCATTTGGTAATAATATATGGCAGATACTTGCGCTTGTGGCCTGTATGCTGATTCTGATGTTAGGTGTCGGAAGCGGCATTGAAAAAGCAAATAAGATCATGATGCCGATATTCTTCGCATTGTTCGTGATTCTGGGAATTTATGTCGGATTCCAGCCGGGAGCAAGTGAAGGATACCGTTATATTTTCAGAGTAGATCCAGAGGCATTCAAAGATCCGGCAACGTGGATCTTTGCACTTGGTCAGGCATTCTTTTCCCTGTCGGTAGCAGGAAATGGAACATTAATCTATGGATCTTATCTTTCGGATGAAGAGGACATTCCGGCTTCTGCAGGAAGAGTTGCATTATTTGATACGATTGCAGCAATTCTTGCCGCACTCGTTATTATTCCGGCGATGGCAACAACGGGAGCGCAGTTGGATCAGGGAGGTCCCGGACTATTGTTCATCTTTCTCCCGAATCTGATCAAAGGAATGCCGGGAGGATGGCTGATCGCAATCATCTTCTTTGTTGCGGTATTACTTGCGGGTATGACATCGTTGATCAACTTGTATGAGGCTCCGATCGCTACGGTGCAGGAAAAATTCAAGCTTGGAAGAGTGCCGGCATGTGCATTTACGGGAATTGTGGGAGTGATCGTGTCCCTGCTGATCCAGAGCATCGTGTCAGACTGGATGGATGTGCTGTCTATCTATATCTGTCCGCTTGGAGCCGGGCTTGCAGGAATCATGTTCTTCTGGGTATGCGGTAAGGCATTCGTGGAAAAACAGGTTAATACAGGAAGAGAGACACCATTTACGAAACAATATTATACAATATGTAAATATTTTTATGTACCGGTATGTTTTATTGTGCTGATCCTTGGAATTGTTCTCGGAGGAATCGGTTAGAAGAAAAAAGGAATGAGAGGATAAAGAAGAATGAAAAAAGGAAATGTGGCAGCATTACTGCCGATAGGCGTATTTTTGTGTATCTATCTGGGGCTTGGAATCGCATTTGAATATGTAATGAAGATTCCGATGGGATTCTATAATGTTCCGATCATAATCGCATTTCTTGCAGCGATTCTGGTGGCATGCCTGCAGAACCGCAAGATAAGTTTTGACGAGAAGCTGGAAATCATGGCGCAGGGGCTTGCTGATAAGAATATTATTACAATGCTTCTGATCTTCCTGACAGCGGGGGCATTTGTCGGAGTAGTAGGAAGAAGCAGTGCGGAAAGTGTGGCATATTTCATGTTGTCACTGATTCCGGCAAGATTTTCAGTTGCGGTATTATTTGTGGTAGCCTGTTTTGTGTCGGTTGCCATGGGAACGTCGGTTGGGACAATTACATTGATCACGCCGATCGCAGTGTCCGTATCCAAGGCTTCGGGATTTGACATAGCACTTTGCATCGGTTCGGTTATGGGAGGATCAATGTTCGGAGATAACCTTTCTTTTATTTCGGATACAACGATCGCAGCATGTAACGGACAGGGATGTCAGATGAAGGATAAATTCCGGGAGAACTTTGGAATTGCACTTCCGGCAGCTATTGCAACGCTGGTATTGATCCTGGTTCTTTCATTTCAGACGGATATTGCAGGACGGGTAAGTAAGAGTTATAACTTAGTGCAGATTATTCCATATGTACTGGTTCTCATAGGAGGAATTATCGGGATCAATGTATTCGTGGTACTTCTGATTGGGATTGTATCTGGTTCTATTATTATGCTGGCCGGCAGTCACATTGCGGCGACAGATCTGCTTGCCAATATGGGTTCCGGAGCTTCCGGGATGTTCGAGACGAGTATGGTGGCAATCCTGGTAGCAGCGATGTGTGCACTGATCCGTGAATATGGTGGTTTTGATGCATTGCTGGCAGGAATCCACAAAGTATTCAAAGGCCGCAAAGGCGGTCAGTTTGGTATGGGACTTCTGGTCGGAACGATGGATATTGCAACGGCGAATAATACGGTGGCAATTGTCATGGCGAATCCGATCGCGAAGGATATGGCGGAAGAATATGGGATCACACCGAGAAAGGCAGCTTCGATACTGGATACATTTTCCTGTATTTTTCAGGGGATTATTCCTTACGGAGCGCAGATGCTGGTAGCAATCTCTGCGGCAAGTGAACTGGGATATCGTGTGTCGGCATTTCAGATCATGCCGAAGCTTTTTTATCCGTTTTTATTATTTGTGAGTTCTATGATATTTATATTTTTGATACCGTCTAAGAAGGAGAGGTAAATCATGACAGAAGAGATCAGGCAGAAACTGACAGGTGCAGTCATCGGGCTTGCAAGAACCTGTGAAAATAACGAAAAGACAGAGAGCACCGACCGGGTATTCTTAGAAGCACTGACAATGGCCGGAGACTGGTCGGCAAGTATCTTTGACATGAGTGAGATGTTAGAAAAAGTCAGAAATGAAAAGTACACAGTCTCACCGGGATGTGTGACCTGCGCCGCGCCATGCGGGAATACAGATGATTATGATATGGAGAATCTGTGGAAAGAATCCGAAGAAATCGGAGCATTTAAGAATACAATCCTGATGGTAATCTGCCAGACTGCAGCAAAATTATATCATGCAGATCAGACAGAAGAATCTGAGACGGTGAAGTTATTATTCCGTGCATTATGCATGATCAGTTTTGAAGGCTGGGATGTTGCAGGGCTTATACCGGTGATGGTTGAGCTTGGAAAAGCCGGACGGATGTAAAGAATCAATATAATAAATAACAAAAAAGACTTTGAAATGTAAGAAGTATTGCTTATGGATGATAAGAAATATTATCTGCATTACCAGAAGATTAATCGGAAAAAATGCGGTATAATATTCATACATTGTATATATCAAGGAGGAACAAAAACATGACAGTACCAGAAAGACTTTCCGCACTTCGTAAGTGTATGGAAGAAAAGAACATTGATGTGTATGTAGTACCGACTGCCGACTTTCATCAGAGTGAATATGTTGGGGAACATTTCAAAGCGAGAAAGTTCATTACAGGGTTCTCAGGATCAGCAGGAACAGCTGTGATCACAAAGACAGAAGCAAGACTCTGGACAGACGGACGTTACTTCATCCAGGCAACAGCACAGTTGGAGGGGACAACTGTAGAACTCATGAAAATGGGTGAGCCTGGTGTGCCGGAGCTGAATGCATACATTGAAGAGGTATTAAAAGAAGGAGAGACTCTCGGATTTGATGGAAGAGTCGTATCTGTCGGCGAGGGAGAAGGCTATGCAGCTATTGCCCGGAAGAAGAATGCAAAAGTAAATTATCAGGTAGACTTAATTGATGAGATCTGGAAAGACCGCCCGGTATTGTCCGAAGAGCCTGCATTTGACCTGGACGTAAAGTATGCAGGAGAGACTGTTGCAGGAAAACTTGCAAGAATCCGTGAAAAGATGAAAGAAGCCGGAACAAATGTACATGTTGTATCTACAATTGATGATATCTGCTGGACTTTAAATATCCGTGGAAACGACATAGACTTCTTCCCGCTGGTATTATCTTACGGAATCATTACCATGGACAGCTTCGAATTGTACATTGATGAGAGAAAGTTAGATGACGAGTTGAAGGCCAGATTTGCAAAAGACGGCGTAAACTTACACCCATACAACGATATTTACGAAGACGTGAAGAAATTCGGCAGTGATGCAGTTGTAATGATCGATCCTGCAAAACTGAATTATGCATTATTCAATAATATTCCGGAAAATGTAAAGACTGTAGAAGAGCAAAACCCGGCAATTCTCATGAAAGCGATCAAAAATCCGGTTGAGATTGAGAATATCCGTAAGGCGCAGATCAAAGACAGTGTTGCGCATATAAGATTTATGAAATGGCTCAAAGAAAATGTCGGCAAAATGAAGATCACAGAGATGAGTGCATCAGATAAACTGGATGAGCTCCGTGCGGAGATGGGAAACTTCATCCGTCCAAGCTTTGAACCAATCTCTTCATTCGCAGAGCATGCTGCGATTGTACACTATACATCTTCACCGGAGACAGATGTAGAACTGACAGAAGGACAGTTATTCCTGACTGACACCGGAGCAGGATTCTATGAAGGATCTACAGACATTACCAGAACGTATGCACTTGGTGAAGTACCGCAGATCATGAAAGACCACTTCACACTGGTTGCTATCAGTAACTTACAGCTTGGAAACGGGAAGTTCCTGGAAGGCGCGACAGGTCTCATCCTTGACATCCTTGCAAGAAAACCATTCTGGGACAGAGACATGAACTTCAATCATGGTACAGGGCATGGAGTTGGGTACCTGTTGAATATTCATGAAGGACCTGCAGGTTTCCGCTGGAAATACCGGAAAGGAGATTGTGCTGTATTACAGGAAGGTATGATTCTTACAGATGAGCCGGGAATCTACATCGAAGGATCTCACGGAGTCCGTCTGGAGAACGAACTTCTGGTCAGAAAAGGAACAAAGAACGAATATGGTCAGTTCATGTATTTAGAACCAATCACCCTGATCCCGATGGATCTGGATGCAATTAATCCGGATATCATGTCAAAGGAAGATAAGAAATTATTGAATGATTATCATGCGAAAGTATATGAAGTAATTGCGCCTTATCTGAATGAGGAAGAGCAGGAGTGGCTGAAGAAATATACAAGAGCTGTCTAAGCAGCGAGATTGAACGGAAGTTTTGAATCTCTGCTTCTAAATGAGAAATGATATTCATATAATGAATTGACAAAGAAATAAATACTAAGTAGAATCTAGGTTAGCTGTAACTAACCTAGATTCTTTTTAGTAAAGGAGTTCTTTATATATGAAGAAAAAATTCCGAAATCAATCAAAGAATAAGACATTTGATTTTTTACGTTATCTGGGACCGGGCCTTTTGGTAACAGTAGGATTCATAGACCCTGGAAACTGGGCTTCGAATATTGCGGCGGGATCAGGTTTCGGATATGAGTTATTATGGATGGTGACATTATCTACAATCATGCTGATCATATTGCAGCACAATGCAGCACATTTAGGAATTGCAACGGGACTTTGCCTTTCGGAGGCGGCAAGCAGATATATCCAAAGGCTGTTAAAGAATATTATTCTTCTGTCGGCAATGCTTGCGGCAGTAGCAACTGCGATGGCAGAGATGCTAGGTGGTGCAATCGCATTGCAGATGCTGGTTCGGATAACAATAAAAATAGGAAGTATGTTGATTCTTGCAGTTTCCCTTTTATGTGCATTTACGAATGCTTATAAAAGGATTGAGAAACTGATCATCATATTTGTATCGCTGATTGGATTTTCTTTCTTATTTGAAATAGGAATTGCGAAGATCGACTGGGGAGCAGCCGCAGTCGGATGGGTGAAACCTTCGTTTCCAGCGGGAAGTATGCCGGTGATCTTAAGTGTATTAGGAGCGGTAGTAATGCCGCACAATCTGTTCTTACATTCGGAGATCATCCAGAGCAGACAGTGGAACCTGGAAGATGATTCCGTGATCAAACAGCAGCTGAAATATGAATTTAAAGATACATTATTTTCCATGATCATAGGATGGGCGATCAACAGTGCCATGATTCTGATGGCAGCAGCTACGCTTTATCAGGGCGGAAATGGGAGGCAGATTGATGATTTGACAGTTGCAGGAAAGATGTTGTCGCCTTTGATGGGAAATGCGGCGACGGTAGTCTTTGCACTGGCACTGTTATTGGCCGGTATCTCATCGAGTATCACTGCTGGAATGGCAGGTGGAACAATTTTTTCCGGGATCTTTAATCAGCCATATGACATGAAGACAAAAGAGACGAAAGCTGGCATTTTATTGACGATGATTCTGGCAGCGGTTGTCATCCTGTTTATCAGCCAGCCGTTTAAAGGTCTGATATATTCCCAGATGCTGCTTGCGATTCAGCTTCCGATTACAATATTTACACAGATATATCTGACCTCA
>ENA-OPBZ01001129-OPBZ01001129.1-human-gut-metagenome-genome-assembly--contig:-NODE-1129-length-11708-cov-3.631597_pt1 | contig 11708 bp, 13 predicted proteins | sample MGYA00241072_ERZ501459 | MGnify/ENA primary metagenome ERZ501459 (study PRJEB25962, sample SAMEA2042632) | human gut metagenome | biome: human gut; feature: human-associated habitat; material: faeces...
TTCTTGTAAATAACTTCTTGCAAACTTTTACCTTTTACAAAGCAAATTCCTAGTAAATAAAAAAGTAGCTATTTTTTAGCTACCGCATATAATGTTTTGACTTCTTTTATATTTAAATGTCTATATTCTCCAGATGTTAAACCAGCTAAAGTAAGTCCCGCAAACTTTTCTCTTTTAAGTTTAGAAACCTTGTAGCCAATTGCTTCAAACATTTTCTTTACCTGATGATTTCTTCCTTCATAAATCGTAAGTTCTATTAAAGAACTTTTTTTCTTTTTATCTATTTTTTTAATTTTAACTCTAGCCTTTCCAGTCTTTTTACCATCAATAATAACTCCATTACTTAAACTTTTAACTAAATTAGGATCAACAACCGCATCTATTTTAGCTACATAAACCTTCTCTACCTCATGTGATGGATGAATAAGTAAATTAGTAAGTTCGCCATCATTAGTAAGTAAAATAACCCCACTAGTATCATAATCTAATCTTCCAACTGGATATAATCTGTTTTCACTCTCGACAATATCGACAACTGTTTTACGCCCTTTATCATCATGCGCACTTGACACTACTCCACGTGGCTTGTAAAGTAAAACGTATTCTTTAGGTTCTAATTTTAAAGTAACCCCGTTAATTATAATCGTATCACCATAACTTGCTTTACTTCCCAAAGAAGTCACAACCTCACCATTTACTTTTACTTTACCCGCGCTAATTAATTCTTCTGCTTTTCTTCTAGAACAATATCCACTATTCGCAATAATCTTTTGTAATCTCTCCATCAAAATCACCTATAAGAATTATACATAATAAAAATCAAAAAAACAAGGGAACAATAGTTAAAGCCAATATCACCATAAATAAATCAGTAAGTAATCCAACCCATAAAGCATATTTAATCTTCTTAATCCCAATAGTTCCAAAGTATAATGTAATCACATACAAAGTCGTATCACTAGAACCTTGAATAATTGAAGCTAAAATACTAATAAAACTATCTGGGCCATATATTTTATACATATCATTAAGTAAAGCTAAACCAAAACTACCAGAAAGTGGTCTCATAATCGCCACCGGTAAAACCTCTACTGGAATATGAATTAAAACTAACAATGGTTTTAAAAAAGCAAAAAAGTAATCAATAATTCCACTATTTAAAAATATATTTACTCCAAATATCATAGCAAGTAACGAAAAAAACATTGAAGTAACCATAGGAAGCCCTTCTTTAGCTCCACTAATAAAACTATCATAAACATTCACTTTTTTATAAGCACCATATATAATTACTACTAATACTAATAAAGGAATAAATAAACTTGATATCATCTTCATTACTTTCCACTATCCTTTTTACTCCAGATTCTATCAACAATAAGTCCAAACATAAGTGAAATAAAACTAACAACTAAACAAGGAATCATTATAAAAGATGGATCTTTACTATCATAAAGCATCCTAAGGGAAATAATCGTTGTCGGAATTATACAAAGTCCACATGTATTTATAATCAAAAAAGTAATCATGCTCCGGCTGGCGACTTCCTTATTTTTGTTTAATTTTTGTAATGATTCCATCGCCTTTAATCCAAAGGGTGTAGCCGCATTTCCGAGACCAAACATATTGGCAATTATATTAGAAGAAATATAACTAAAAGCTTCATGACCTTTTGGTATTTCCGGAAAAATTTTATGTAAAACTGGATAAATAAATTTAGAAATTTTTTTTAATAAGCCAGATTCTTTCGCAATATTCATAATACCGAGCCAAAGTGAAACTAATGGAAAAATCTGCATTACAAGTTCTAAAGTTGCTTTACCACTAGAAAGTATTTGAGCATTTAAAACATCACTTTTACCAGTAAAAATCAAACACAAAGAACCTGAAACAATTAAAAAAATCCAAAGTTTATTAATCATTTCTAAACCAGCTTAAAATTTTATCCCAAAAGCTCATCTTTGTTTTACCCTTTTTTACATAAATTTTTTCTTCATGTACTACTTCATCACCCAAGTAAACTTTTGCCATTCCAACCTCGTCACCATTTTTATATTTCCTCTTTTTATTAATTTCAAATTTTAATTTTAAAATACTCTCTTCATTTTTTCTAAGTAAATATTTAAAATTATTTTTTAAATAAAGCGTATCTTCATCGTAATAATTCTCACCTAAAATACTTATTTCACCTTTATTTAATATGGTATATGATGTATATTCCCGAAAAGCTTCCTCATATAAATTTCTATGATCATCCCAATCATCACCATCATTAATTGTTACAACTGTCAAATTCATTCCATCTTTACTCGCACTTGTCACTAAAGTCCTTTTAGCTATTTTGGTAAACCCAGTTTTTCCACCAGTAATATATTTATAAGTAGATAAAAGTTTGTTTTTATTATGCCATTTATAAACATTCTTATTAGTTTTAACCGTATGATCTTTCGTACCTGTAATTTTTCTAAATTCTTCATTTTTCATCGCATAACTCATAAGTAAAGCCATATCATAAGCTGAAGAAAAATTTCCCTTTTCTTCATCTAAACCACTTGGATTGTTAAATGTTGTATTTTTCATTCCAAGTTCCTTAGCCTTTTCATTCATCATCTTAACAAACTTATCAGTATCACCAGCTACCGCTACAGAAATTGCTAGTGCGGCATCATTCCCACTTCTAAGCATAAGTCCATAAAGTAAATCTTCCAACTTAATTTTTTCACCAATTTGTACATAAATACCTGAGCCATATGCTTTTAAAACCTCATCACCAATTGTCACTTCTTTTTCTACATCACTATTTTCTATTGCGACTATTGCTGTCATAATCTTGGAAATCGAAGCTACACTCTGAACATAATGAACATCCTTTCCATAAATAATTCGGCCACTATCCATATCCATTAAAATAGCCGATTTCGCACTCGTACCATAAGCAAATATTTTAAAAGGTAAAAATAAAATCAATAAAAAAAGTATTTTTTTCACATTTACCACCTAAAAAATTATATACAAAAAATGGACAAATATGTCCATTTACTTACTCATAGCATCTAAAATATCAAACGTTTTAATCTCTTTTTTCTTTAAATTTGGTAAAACTTCTTTTAAATCTGCTGACATCATCTGAAAATTCGTATTCATTTTATCAATATTACTTACATTTAAATCTTTACTATTTTTAACATCACAAACCTGAAATATTTCCTTACCATATTCATTCACTAAACTATCTACATCACGTGTTCCAATTACCATATAGATATTTCTATAACTAGATGATAAAAACATTCCCTTAAAATTATTCATCTTTCCAAGCATATCAAAATTATCTAAAATAAAATACCAATTCTGATTCTTACATAACTGATAAGCTTCAGCAAGAATCATATTTACGAGTTCATTATTACTATCCTCCATTTTTGGAACTAAAAATAACGCATGTTTTTTATTATCATTTGTAACTAAAAAATCACTTAATTTAAATTCTTCATTACTAATTACATTTAATTTATTTTCATAATTTACAAGTTTATTAATTTGTATCCTCGTAACCGATATAATACTTGCTCTTGTCTCATAAGGAGCAGACAAAACAGAAATTAAATCACGTTTAGCCGCATCATTATCATCCTTTAAAAGAAACTCACGTATCTCTTTAATGCTTTCTGTATCCAAAGTATCCAAAAATCTAGAAACACTTAAAAAATTAATTTCATCTTCTTTAGCAAGTTCAAATAATTTTAAAATATATCCTCTAACTAAAGATATAGCTGAATCTGTCCAAAAGGGATCATTATTAACGTCTTTTGGAAAAATGGCACTTACAATCATACTAACTATTTCATATGCCTTATCCTTATCACCATCTTTATAATACTTATAAGGAACTTCCAACACATTAACACTATCACTATACATTGGCACATCAAAATTTAAAACTTTAATTTCATAACCCTCTTTTTTAAGTTTACTAGCATAATTTCCATAATACTCAAATTTTTTATCAATAAATAACAAACTTTTATCACTCTTAATTAAACCATCAACTATCGGCATAATAATTCCTGATGTTTTACCACTTTTAAATTCACCATTCACAATTAAATTCTTATTTAGCATTATTTTCCTCCTTCATTAAGGTCAAAACTTTTCCTTTAAATTTCTTTCTTAAAATTGTAATCTTATCATATTGTTCTTGAAGCCTCTCCATTTCTTCAGAAATTTGTTGTTGTTTTTTTAATAAAAATTGATTTGTTCCCTCATCATCACTATCATAATTATTTAAAAAAATTTTATAATCGATGATCTCCTGTAAAGTAAAACCTACTTCTTTAAGCAATGTGATAAATTGTGCTTCTACTACATTATCTTCGGTATAATATCTATAATTAGTAAACTTATCTACAATCTCTGGTTTTAATAATCCAATCTCATCATAATATCTTAAAGTTCTAATAGAAATATTTACTAAATTAGAAAAATCACCGATCTTATAAACCACAATCTCACCGCCTTTCAAACACATTATAACTCTACAGCTAACTGGAGAGTCAAGGCATTTTATATAATTATACCATACCAAACAAAAAATGTAGAAACTAGGTTCTACACTTTATGGATTAGTTGTTTGATTATTATTGTTATTATCTGTATTATTATCATTAGTTGTATCATTATCATTCATATCTCCATCAGTTGCATCTTCAACTATATCACCAATAACACCATCATTATCATTGTCAGTACTATCATTAGTATTATTATCGGTATTATTATTATCAGTATCTATTGAATTAACATCATTTACACCATATAAACCACTAAGTTTACGTAAATCATCATCACTTAAATCATCAACAGTCCACTCTTCATTTTCTTTAGTTAAATGAAAAGTAATAGTATAAGTTTCAGTATCTGTTACTTCTTTTAACCTATCAAGCCTATAAGATGCAAAAGTATTAGTATCATCAAATTCATCTGCATTATTTAAACGATAATCATTAGCTTCATTTACTGCATCAGCATAATTTCTAACTGTAACTTCAGCATTAACTGTAGCTGTATCACCATCTATAGTTTCATCTTTTATTTCATACTGCATATCACGATAATGAGTTTTCATAAAATCACTATACTGATCTCTCTCATCATCAGTTAAAGTAGTATCATTAGTTAAAACATCATCTAAATCACTAACTACATCGTCGTCATTAGTTTGATACTTATTTAGATATTCTTCAACTTTTTTGGTCGGTGTATTACCCATATTAGCCGTGCAACTACAACCAGTAAGTAAAACTACTGCCACTAGAAAATATAATACTTTTTTCATAACTTCCCTCCTCAATATATATTGTGGAAAGATATAAAAAAATTATACTATTTTTTTGTTTTAAAATTATTTTTATAAATAGGATTCAAACCCATACCTAATTCTTCTAACATTTCTTCAGTATAAGTTAATCTAGCTTCTGATTTTTTAAAACTTTTTATATAAATAGATCCCGACATTTCTAACTTAGTATTAAAATAATTAATACTTCCTACTTTAGTTTTATAAAATAAATCACCATATATTTTCGCATTAGCTTCTGTTAATTCCATATAACCACAGCGCATTAAATTTTTTACAACGTTTTGTGAATTTTCATCACTTTTTAAAGCAAAATAACCTAAATCCGGAGTTTTAACAACAATTCCATTAATTATCTTAAAATTGTTTTCACTGCACTTATCTACATCAAAAAATTGATTATACGTAGGATCCAAAATATAAGTTTTTACTTCCCCATCAACAGTAAAATCAGCTAGTAAAAAACTATGACCCAAAATATCATTAGTAATAGCCTTTCCCGTTTCTACCGGTTTATAAGATATATTTAATTTATCAAAATATCTCGCAATTATTGACTGAGCCGTATCACACATAAAATCAAAACTATAATGACCAAGTTCTTTATTTTTATTTAAAGCTAAAATTTCTCTTGTTTGATAAACTACATAATTTAAATAATAATCAAGTTCATTTTGTGATAAACTCTCACCTTTAAAACATTTTTCTTCTATACTATTTATTATATCCAAATCTACATTATCCATTATATTAATCTTTACATCAAAAATTTGATCCATAAACATCACAAAATAATTATACTATATTTTAGCATTATTTTAAATATATTGACTATTATGATTTAAAGATGTAAAATATATATCACTTTTAGGAGGAACATTATGAATCAAAAATATTATGAATTATTAAAACAAGGATTAGAACTATCACCAGCTCAAAAAGCAGAAAAAGAAGCTTATTTAGCTGAGTTTACAAAAATGACAGGTATGCCATTAGAAGAAATTGATAATCAAACTGAAGAATTATTTGAGTTAATTTTTACTTCCTTAATTAATCAAGTACACGATACTGATAAAGGAATGATTTCTATTGGATACAAAACATTATCATTACCAATTAAACTTGAACCATTTTCACACATAAGAAAACATGTTGAATTATCAAAGCAAATTAAAGAAAGAATATATTTTCCAAAAATAACTTATTTTAATTACGATTTATTAACATCTAGATTATCAGAATATAAAATTAGTTTTGGTAATTTTAAAAATGCTCATTTTAAAACAACTGAAAAATATATGACTTTAATTACTGATAGAAAATCATTAAATAAACTTATTAAACAATATGAAGAAAAACAAGGAATTAACCCAAAAATATTAAAAAAACAAAAATAGCCAAGCTTCAAAACTTGACTATTTTTTCTATATTCAAAAATTTTATCACAATTGGTGGAGCCGAGGAGAATTGAACTCCTGTCCAGAAACACTTCCAAATAAACATCTACAAGTTTAGTTAGTTAAAAACTGTCCCAGTAAAGATTAGTAACTAACAACTACTCTACCAGTAAGCCTATAAAATTCATCATTATCTCTAGGCTAAATAATGATATATCTCTCTAAAAGCGAACCCTTAAAATCCTTCGAGAGCTAAAGAATTAAAAGAGTGTACCTTGCCAACCTTAGGCAAATGCTGGTACGTAATTATTTCTGTTTCCAGTTATATTTAAGTTTGGACTTAACGTGTCCCTCCGACTTGCCATTTATCCTTCCATATTCCTGTCGAAACCAAAAACGGCCCCAATTTATAAAGCTCTTATATTATATCATATAAAAGCTTTAATGCAAAATTTATTTTTTTAGCCTAGCTCTAATATTTCGCTCGATATCTCTTTTCTTAATATCTTCTCGCTTATCATAGTTTTTCTTACCTTTAGCTAAACCAATTAACACTTTAGCTCGTCCATTTTTTAAATAAACTTTTAACGGTACTATTGTATAACCTTCTAATTTAATCTTATCTCTAAATTTATATATTTCTTTTTTATGTAAAAGTAACTTTCTTTCCCTAGTTTCATCATGATTAAATATATTTCCATTTTCATAACTACTTATATGCATATTTATTATATACATCTCGTTATTTTTAACTCTGACATAACTATCTCTAATATTAGCTTTACCGAGCCTTAAAGACTTAATTTCTGTTCCGGTTAAAACAATCCCAGCCTCTATAGTATCAAAAATCTGATAATTATACTTCGCCTTCCTGTTTACTATTTCCATTTTTATCACCTTTTTTGTAAAGTCTAAAATTAATTAGCCCCTTATCTTTTATTACACTATCAACAATAATTTCTATCTTTTCACCAAGCATATATCTCTTCTTACTTCTTTTACCAACTAAACTAAATGTAGATTCATCATAAAAATAATAATCGTCATCTAACTGATCTATTTTAATCATACCTTCTACTAAATTAGGAAGTTCCACATAAATACCATAATTAGTAACTGTACTAATAATACCCTTGTAAACCTCTCCAATATGACCTTCCATATATTCAGCCATTTTCATATCATCGACATCTCGCTCACACTGTGTCGCCGCCATTTCTCTTTCAGATGAATGTTTGGCAACCTCTGGTAAAGTACTATTATAATAATCGACAACCTCATTATCAATATTATGATTAAATAGATATGTCCTAAGTAATCGATGAACTGTCAAATCAGGAAATCTTCTAATTGGTGAAGTAAAATGTGTATAAAACTTACTAGCCAAACCAAAGTGGCCAATATTTACATTATCATAAACTGCTTTCTGCATACTTCTAAGTAACATTGAAGATAAAATACTATACTCTTTTTTATCTTTAAGCTGACCTAAAATATTTTGAATAGTTTTAGGTGTTATATTTTTAACGTTCGCATTAACCTTATAACCTAAAATATTTACAAAGTGTAAGAAATTTCTAATCTTCTCTTCATCAGGGAGTCCATGAACACGATATATAAATGGTAAATCCATATAAGCTATTGTCGTAGCCACTGTTTCATTAGCCATAATCATAAAATCTTCGATTAAATTTTCCCCAGTATCTTGAATTCTTCTTTGAATATCAATTGCTTTTCCAGCCTCATCAGTAATAATTTTCGGTTCAGGTACATCAAAATCGATATATCCTTTTTCTAACTTACGTTTTCTAATAATTTTAGAAAGCTCTTCCATTAATCTTAAATCATCTGCAAATTCCTCATATCCTTCTGGAATAACATTTTCATTTAAAATCTTATTAACATTTTTATAAGTCATTTGTTTTCGCGATTTAATGTAACTTTCAAAAATATCACTATCCACAAGCTTTCCTTTATCATCTATTTCCATCACACATGAAAGTGTTAATCTTATAACATTAGGATTTAATGAACAAATACCATTAGAAAGTTGATGTGGAAGCATAGGAATAACTGTATTAGCTAAATAACTACTAGTACCGCGTGCATAAGCTTCATCACCTAAAGCAGTTCCCTCTTTAACATAATGACTAACATCGGCAATATGGACCCCCAATACATAGTTACCATTATCAAGCTTCTTAATACTAATCGCATCATCGATATCCTTAGTATCATCACCATCTATTGTAAAAATAACTTCACCAGTCAAATCACGTCTACCTTTAAGCTCTACTTCACTTACCTCATCAGGAATACTTTTTAATTCTTCTATAACACCATCAGGAAAAACATCATTAATTTGATATCTTGCCGCAATCGATAAAATATCAACACCAGGATCATCTTTATGACCTAAAATACGAATAATTTTACCTTGATAATAATTACTCTTCTCTATCTTATTTTCTATCTTTACAACAACCTTATGACCAGGAACCGCACCTTTCGCATCTTCCTCTGGAATTTCCACAATAATATTTAACTTATCGTCATCTAGCTTAAGTAAATTTTTACCATCTTTTTTATAAAATTCACCAACTAACATATTAGTTAAATTACGTTTATTAACTCTAACAACAGCCGCTTCATGTCTAGACTCATCAGTTACTTTAATAACAACCTCATCACCATCGATAGCGCCGTTTACATTCTCAGAAGAAACATGATAATCATTATCTTCGCCATCGACAATAACAAAACCAAAACCTTTCCTATTAGCCGCAAAAGTTCCTATTTTCTGGGATTTGTCATTAAACTTCGCATATTTCCCTTTATTAGTATATCTTATTTTTAATTCTTTAATTAATTTACTTAAAACCTCTGGTAACATTGGAATCTCTTCATCTGTTAACTTCTCTAAAATTTCATCATAAGTTAAAGCTTTATTATGATTATTAATCAAATCTAATATTTTTTCTTCCATGGTATCAACCCCTTTATATCCATTATAGAGCAAAAAAACTAAAAAATATAGCTTTTCTTAATTTTTCACCTTTTCTTTTACATAATAAACTAAACTAAATGCACTAGCGCCGATAAATGCGACTATCATATCAAGCATCGTATCAGTAACACCTGTTTCCGCAACTCTTTGTGCATCTCCACCAAATAAAATATTACAAACAAACTCAAAAGTTTCCCAAGCAAAAGCACATAATGCACTAAAAGCAATTATAAATAATATCTTAAACCAAATATTTTTAACACCCTCAGGAAGAAATAACATGCCTACATAAGCTGTTAAAACACCAGAAAATGTATGTACAACCTTATCAAAGCCTTCCCATTTATTATAAAATTCAGCTGTAACTCCCATATAATGAGCTAGAAAAATAAATACCAGCCAAACAAATATCACACCATCATTCAACTTTATATTAAATAACTTATTAATTATATAAGGTAAAGTAGCCGTTAAAACAATGCTTGAATCTTTTAAAATAATAACTATTCCCTTGTCTAGTTCTCCCATAATGGTAAAAAAAGAACAAACCAAAGTAATAACAAGTAAACCTATATTAATTTTCTTCATGACTTATTTCCTCCACCTCTACCTGATTAATCGCATTAAACCTTTTCGTAATCTTATCCGTTGTCGTATGAATGTCTTTTACATCTTTACTAACTGTTTCAATACTTCTATAAAGTTTGTCCCATCTATCTTTATAACGTTTAAACTCGACATCTAAAAGTCTTAATTCTTGATGAATAACTTTAGTATATTTATCTCTTTCGATATTCTTAATAATAATTTCAATTGTTGTAAGTGTACTTATTAATGTTGTTGGACCACATATCCATACCCTTTTGTTATAAGCATAATCAATAATATCTTGATGATAAGCATTAACCTCGGCAAAAATAGCTTCAGCCGGTAAAAATAATATTGCTTGATCAGTAGTTTCACCAGGAATAATATACTTAGACGCAATCGCATCAATATGTTTTTTCATATCACTTTTAAATTTACGTTCAGCAAGTGTTGGATTTAGATTTTTCTTATCTACCATTGCTTGATAATCTTCAAGTGGAAACTTAGAGTCAATCGCAATTAAGCCTAACGGTTCAGGCGCAAAAATAACACTATCAGCTATCGTACCATTACTTAATGTATATTGCATTCTATATATATTATCTTTATTTTCACCAAAAACATTCACTAAAATATGCTTTAAATTAACCTCACCAAAAATTCCTCTTGTTTTTTTATCAGTTAAAATACTTTGTAAAGACACAATATCTGTCGATAAAGAATCAATTTTCTTTTGTGCCTCATCAATCTTTGATAATCTTTCCAAAACAGATGTAAAAGTTTTATTAGTCTTCTCAAAATTTTGATCTAATCTTTCATTTACCTTATCATTAATCAAATTTAATCTATGCTCAATTCGTTCATTTAAAGCATTAAAATCATTAGTTAAATTTTTGTTTATATCACTCTTAAATTCGCCTAATTCCTTAACCATTTCTGTTTCTAACTTACCAAGTCTTTCTGTAATATTAGATTCATTTACATTTTTTGTTAAAGCAATAATACTGACAATTAATATAACTACAAGTAGTCCAATTATTATATATTCCATGTTACACCTCTATCCTTAATACATTATATCTTAAATCTAAACAAATTTAAATAATAAAGCTCAATAATTTTTATAAAGTACTTAAAAGAAAAAGATGTATTTACTTACATCATTTTTCTTCATTTAATTTTTTTATTTCTTCTTCAGTTAAACCAGTTGCCTTTGAAATATCTTTTATACTCATTTTCATATTAAGTAAGTTCTTAGCTATTTCTATTGCTTTTTCCTTAGTTCCAATATTTTTGCCTTCTTCAATTCCAAGACTTTTCCCTTCTTTTTTCGCATCTTCTATCTCATTATACTTTACTA
>ENA-OPBZ01001138-OPBZ01001138.1-human-gut-metagenome-genome-assembly--contig:-NODE-1138-length-11651-cov-3.131856_pt1 | contig 11651 bp, 13 predicted proteins | sample MGYA00241072_ERZ501459 | MGnify/ENA primary metagenome ERZ501459 (study PRJEB25962, sample SAMEA2042632) | human gut metagenome | biome: human gut; feature: human-associated habitat; material: faeces...
GATGTCCGATTCCACTTGATTTGCCGCTGTTGCTTTCCTTTACTTCTGCTCCGTTTGCTGCATGATATACAGGGACATCTCCGTTAATCACACGGTCTACCAGTTCATCTGCTTTACTGATACCATCCGATACCTGGCAGATAATTACTTTCTTTCCATCAAAACGGTCCAACGGTACCTGCGCATCGGCTGCTACGATGATTCCGTCTGCCTCTTCAATCTCTTTGGCCGTCAGGACATTTTTTGCTCCGCCGGAACCTCTTGTCTCCACTTTTACTGCACAATCTTTTGCTTTTGCAGCTTTTTCAATTCCTTCAGCCGCCATATACGTATGTGCAATTCCGGTCGGGCAGGATGTGACTGCAAGAATCTTAACCTTTCCTCTGGTCTCTTCTTCTGCTGCCGTTCCTTCTCCCGCAAGTCTTTCATCAATTCCTGCTTCTTTTTCATCGGCATCATTGATGATACCCATAAATTCTTCTACTGTCTCCGCATTTCTCAAAGCCTCTGTAAATTCTTCATTCATCAGAAGAACAGATAACTTACTCAATACATCCAGATGGATATTGTCTTCTGTATTCGGTGCTGCGATCAGGAACATCAGTGTAACAAGCTCCCCATCCAGCGAATCAAAATCCACACCATCCTTAACTACCATTGCTGCCAGTCCCGGTTTGGTTACTGCATCGCATTTTCCGTGTGGAATTGCAATTCCCTCGCCGATTCCTGTGGTACTTTCTTCTTCTCTTGCATATACCTGCTTTCTATATGCTTCTTTATCATTGATCTTTTCGCTCTTTACCATGAGATCAACGATCTGGTCGAGCGCTTCGCTCTTGCTCTTTGGCGATGCATTCAAAAGAATACTTCTTGCATCCAGCAAATCTGTGATTCTCATATAATTTTCCCTCCTGTTGATAAATCGTTTTCTTTGCAACACTTTTCTCTTTTATGCTTTACACCAGCTGTTTATATACTTCTTCTACTTCCGGTCTGGTTGCCAGATATTCGGAAAATGCACTTGCGCTTCCTGTTGCGACTCCCATACGGAAAGCATGCTCATAATCCTGCTTTTCCATCCAGCCTGTCATGAAACCTGCCACCATGGAATCTCCGGCTCCTACACCATTGACCAATGTTCCTTTCGGCGCCGGCGAACTATATACTTCTCCATTTTCCGCAATCAGCACCGCGCCTTCTCCCGCCATCGAGATCAGTACATTTCTGGCTCCTTTTTCCTGAAGCTTTCTTCCATAAGGAATGACGTCCTCTCTCGTCTTAAGTGTCACTTCGAAGATCTCACCAAGCTCATGATTATTTGGTTTTATCAGAAACGGACGATACTCCAGTACATTCATAAGAAGATCTCTTGTTGCATCCACAACGATCATGATGCCTTTATCTTTCAACTCTTTCATGATTCTGCTATAGATATCGTCTGGCATAGATGCCGGGATACTTCCTGCAAGGAATAAGACATCGCCTTCTTTCATCGTATTCAGACGCTTCATCAATTCTTCTACTTTCTCTTTCGGAATCTTTGGACCACTTCCATTAATTTCTGTTCCGTCGATGGATTTCAGTTTCAAATTGATTCTTGATATTCCTTCTTCAATCTGAATGAAATCAGATGCTACACCTTCTTCTTCCAATCGTCTTGCAATTTCTTTTCCCGTAAATCCGGCCATAAATCCAAGTGCCGTACTTTGGATTCCAAGATTCTTAAGCACGATAGAAACATTAATCCCTTTTCCACCCGGAAGCATGAGTTCTGAGCTTGTACGGTTTGTAAGTCCGAGTTTAAAATCGTCCACTGAAACGATGTAATCCAACGATGGATTAAACGTAACTGTATAAATCATATTTCTTACTCCTTTCAACTTGTTGAGTTCATTATATCGTCAAATCCAGTCATTTTCAATCACATTAGTTCACAAATATTTTGACTGTTTTTGGTTGATTTTGCACAAACAAAGAGTGAATCTGACCGTTTTTAATCGCTTACCGCAAAAAAGCTGCCGCCCAACGAAATCTCTTTCGTTAAAGCGACAGCCTCTGACTATCCGTTCTATATTATTATTTTACGAATGCTTTTACTTTTGCATAAATGCTGTCTGCGTCAAGACCGTATTTCTTAATCAGTTCTACAGCCGGACCAGACTCACCAAATGTATCATTTACACCAATCTTCATTACTTTAGCCGGTGCTTTCTCTGCAACTACATCACATACAGCACTTCCAAGTCCGCCGATAACAGAGTGTTCTTCAACTGTTACGATCTTTCCTGTCTTAGCTGCTGCTGCAACAACCGCTGCTTCATCCAACGGTTTGATCGTGTGCATATTGATCACTTCTGCACTGATTCCGTCTGCTGCGAGCTTCTCTGCTGCTGCGAGGGATTCAGATACCTCAAGACCTGTTGCGATGATTGTTACATCAGTACCTTCACGAAGTGTGATGGCTTTACCAATCTCGAATTTGTATTCTGCATTATCATTGATAACCGGAACTGCAAGTCTTCCGAAACGGAGATATACAGGACCTACGTGCTCATAAGCTGCTTTTACAGCTGCTTTTGCTTCTACATCATCAGAAGGATTGATCACGATCATTCCAGGAATTGTTCTCATAAGAGCAATATCTTCGTTACACTGATGTGTAGCACCGTCTTCTCCAACAGAGATTCCGGCATGTGTAGCACCGATCTTAACGTTTAATTTTGGATATCCGACTGAGTTGCGAACCTGCTCAAATGCACGTCCTGCTGCAAACATAGCAAATGAACTTGCAAACGGAACTTTTCCTGTGGCAGCGATACCTGCTGCAACTCCGATCATGTTACACTCAGCGATTCCACAGTCAATGTGACGTTCCGGGAAAGCTTTTTTGAACATTCCCGTCTTGGTAGCTTCTGCAAGGTCAGCGTCTAACACTACCAGATCTTCATGTTCTTTTCCTAATTCTACTAAAGCATTACCGTAGCTTTCTCTTGTTGCGATTTTCTTTACTTCTGACATAATGCTTCACCTGCTTTCTCTAATTCTTCCATTGCCTGTGCATACTGCTCATCATTAGGAGCTTTTCCATGCCATCCGGCCTGGTCTTCCATGAAGGAAACTCCTTTTCCTTTGATTGTCTTTGCAATAATTGCAGTCGGCATTCCCTTTGTCTCACGAGCCTCTTTGAAAGCTGCTTCGATCTGGTCAAAATCATTTCCATCAATATTGATCACATGGAAGTTAAATGCCTCGAATTTCTTGTCGATCGGATATGGAGAGTTAACGTCTGTAATCTTTCCATCGATCTGAAGGTTGTTATTATCAACGATCACTACCAGGTTGTCCAGCTTTCTGTGTCCCGCTAACATAGAAGCTTCCCAGACCTGTCCCTCCTGGATCTCACCATCTCCGAGAAGTGTGTATACTCTGTAATCATCATCTGAAAGCTTAGCTGAAATAGCCATTCCTACTGCAGCTGAGATGCCCTGTCCAAGAGATCCACTTGACATATCAACACCTGGGATGTGTTTCATATCCGGATGTCCCTGAAGGTATGATCCAACTTTACGAAGAGTTGTCAGATCTTCAACCGGGAAGAATCCTCTGTGTGCCAGTGTTGAATAATATCCCGGTGCTGTGTGTCCTTTTGATAATACAAAACGGTCACGGTCTGCTTTCTTAGGATCCTTAGGATCGATATTTAACTCTTCAAAATATAAATATGTGTAGATGTCTGCTGCTGACAGAGATCCGCCCGGATGTCCGGATTTGGCAGCGTGTACTGCTGTCACGATACTCTTACGGATTTCATTTGCAGTTTTCATAAGTTCTGACTTGTTCATGAAAATATGCCTCCTGAAATAGTTTATTTTTAGTCACTTTGTCGGAAGCGCAAATTGATGCTCTTCCGACAGTAAATTATTCCGATTGTAAATTTTATTCTCCGAATACTGCTTTGTAATCAGCCTGGAATTTTGCGATACCAGCATCTGTAAGCGGATGATGTGTCATCTGTTCAATTACTTTGTAAGGAACAGTTGCAATATCAGCACCTGCAAGTGCACATTCTGTAACGTGCATTGGGTTACGGACGCTCGCGCAGATGATCTGTGTATCAATATCTCCGGCCGCTGCAAACATCTCAGCGATTTCTTCGATCAGTTCTGTTCCACGTACAGAAATATCATCCAGACGTCCAAGGAACGGCGATACATATGTAGCCCCTGCTCTTGCTGCAAGAAGTGCCTGGTTTGCTGTAAATACCAGTGTTACATTTGTCTTGATTCCTTCAGCTGTAAGAGCTTTACAAGCTTTCAGTCCTTCTACAGTCATCGGAATTTTAACTACCATGTTCGGATGGATCTTAGCGATTTCTCTACCTTCTGCAATCATACCTTCTGCATCAGTAGTTGTTGCTTTTACTTCTCCACTGATCGGTCCGTCTACGATAGATGCGATCTCTGCGATAACTTCTTTAAAATCACGTCCCTCTTTTGCGATCAGTGACGGATTTGTTGTAACTCCGCAGATAACTCCCATATCGTTAGCTTTTTTAATGTCTTCCACATTTGCTGTGTCGATGAAAAATCTCATTTCGTTTTCCTCCTTATGAACATGAAAATTCGTATTTCCCGTTATCAGGAATCTCTCTTTTTATCTGATTGCCTGACTTGGTTAAATTATATCGCAATTTACTCTGACAGGTCAATAGCCATATGTTTTTATTAGTAATTTTTCACGTTAATATTAACTATTTTATTAGTAATTTTTTGATACCGTTTTTGGATAATTCTTTATTTTATAGCGTTTTCAGAGACATAAACTATGAAATATTACTAATATTTTTTGAATTTAAACTAATTTTTCCCTTTTTTTGTTTTCGCATAAGACGTCGTTCCACGCACGATCAGACGAGGTTCATATTCTACATGGTAGGTGCTGATCGGCTGGATCTCTGAATACTGGCTGTTCTGAGAAAGAATCTTTTTCATAATGATATCACAGGCATCCCGCCCTTTGAAAACGACAAAATGCTCGATCGTTGTCAGCGACACCTTATGCATCTTCGCAAACAGTGTATTATCACATCCCATTACGGAAATATCTGCCGGAACTTTATATTTTTCTTCGTGAAGTGCATCCAGGATTCCAAATGCGATCATATCATTTAATCCGACGATCGCAGTAATATCATTATGCTCTCTCAAAAGCTCTTTCGTCAGATCATATCCGATCTTATACTCCGAATCGATATTCGGGATGCTCATATCGATCGACTCATTTGCTGCCTTGATGATCACATTGCCTTTTAATCCAACAGCATCAAATTCTTTCAGAAATCCTTCCACCCTTTTGGAGCGCTGCTTCTGTCTGGTTGTAAGAGGTGGTGCAATATACGCTACTTTCCGATGCCCCAGATCCAGAAGATGCTTTGCCATCATCCTTCCGAGTTTGGAATTATCCAGTTCCACTGCATCTACATTCAGATGCTCATTCTGGTTATTGATAATTACGATCGGAATTTTTTCTGCCAACTCTTCTATCGTATCCATAAAACAATGGCTTGGATTGCAGGTATAGATAATGCCAAGCGGTTTCAGCTCATGCATCATCCTGAGATACCGCTCCTCCATCTTCAGATCCCTCTGGGTATTGCACACAAACAGTCCATATCCCTGCTCCTTTGCACGGGATTCAATCCCCTGAAGCAACATAACATAATAAGGGTTCGTGAGGTTGGAACAAAATACGACGATCAGTTTTTCTTTCCTGCTTTCTCTGCGTGTCTTTCTTTTCGGTACTTCGTATCCCATCTCTTCCGCGATCTGTTCCACTTTACGGATCGTTTCTTTTGAAAATGATACATTATATTTTTTATTCAGGATCATGGATACCGTTGCCTGCGACACACCTGCCGCATGTGCGATATCCGAAGAGGTTACTTTCTTCTTTCTCATATCTTTACTTCTTTCAAATGCATACGTTTCCGGCACTCCTCGCAGTCCTTAAGTTACGTTAAGTCACCTAAAGTGCTGTACGTCCTTCCAGTGCACGCAGAAGCGTCACTTCATCAATATATTCCAGATCGCCGCCGACCGGCACGCCGCTTGCGATCCGGCTGACCTTGATTCCTGTCGGCTTGATCAGTTTGCTGATATACATCGCAGTAGTCTCCCCTTCCAGGCTGGAATTGGTTGCGATGATCACTTCATCCACATCCCCCTGAAGACGCTCCATCAGCTCTTTTAGCCGGATATCTCCAGGTCCGATCCCAAGCATCGGGGAAATTGCGCCATGAAGTACATGGTACACACCGTTATATTTTCCAGTCTTTTCATAAGCTGCAAGATCTCGGGAATTTTCCACAACCATGATCGTCTTATGATCCCGCTCCTCGCTGGCACAGATCGGGCATAATTCTTTGTCAGTAAGCGTGCAGCATTGCTTGCAGTATCTTACATTATTTCTTGCATCTACCAGTGTCGCTGCAAGCTGTTCTACCTGTTCCTTCGGCATATTAATGATATGAAAAGCCAGCCTTCCGGCTGACTTTGCTCCGATACCAGGCAGTCTTGATAATTCTTCGATCAGTTTACTGATCTGACTGCTGTAATAATCCATCTTTTACACTCCCGTTCTAGAACATTCCCGGCATTCCGCCAAGTCCGCCAGTCAGCTTGCTCATAGCGGAAGTATTTGCCTCATCGACCTGACGAAGTGCTTCATTGACTGCTGCCATGATCAGGTCTTCCAGCATCTCGATATCATTGACGCCATCTCCAAAAGCGATGGCTTCCTCCTTTGTAAAGCCAAAATGCTGAAGTACCGCGCGCACAGCGTTTCCCTTCCCACATTCCAGAGGAATGATATCAGCCGCTCTATCCCACCACGCTGTAATCTGTGTATGGTGCGTACCATAGAGAATCCTCTCATACTCTTCTTCCCGGCAGGCACACATCATCTGATAGATATCCTCACGAACCCGTTCATCGAATTGTTTATCGATTTTCAGCATCTCATTACCGAATCTGAAATACTGCTCCAGATCCGGATCTGTACCGTTGGTGATGATAAAATGTTCGTTACTTATCGCTACCGCCCTATGCATGCCTTTCAGATTCTGAAGGATCTGAAGCTTGTCCATCCGATCAAGCGGGCACTTAAAAATAATCTCGTCTCCTACTGTTACATAAGAACCGTTAAAGGTCAGAAGAGCATCGAAATCAATTCCCGGAAAACGCGGCGCCGACAGATATCCTCTTCCGGTCGCCATACACAGCTTCACCCCATTCCGACGAAGAGAAATTAATGCATGCAGCGTCCGCTCACTTAATTCTTTATGGCCCATCTTCAGAAGTGTTCCATCGACATCAAAAAATGCAATTTTAATCATGCTTGCCACCTCCGTCCGGCTCACAGGATATATTCCATCTGCCGTTCTTTTGTCTTCATTCCCATCTTTTCATAAAAGTGCTCTGCCGAAGTGTTGCCTGCCCAGACGTTCAGGGTTACTTCATAGCAGCCCAGTTCTTTTGCCTGCTGTTTCACATATTCAAACAGGCTTTCCCCGATATGCTGCCCCCGTGTCTGCTTGTCAACGCAAAGGTCATCGATAAACAAGGATTTAAAGGGCACCATATTCGTGGAAAAGGGCTGCTCCCTGAGTTGACAGAATGCATAGCCCATGCACAGATCGTCCTCGTCTACGGCAACATAGATAGGGTGATCCTCCTGTTGCAATAGCTCTGTCAGCTCGCAGGGGGTGTATTTCGTAGTACCCGGTATAAAAATATCCGGACGGAGCTCTGCATGTATCTGTAATACCTGCCCCAGCAGCGCAAGAATTCTTGGAATGTCCTTTTTCTCTGCCTTGCGAATCTTCATTTCTATTTTACTCCTTTATTCGGCAAATCCCGTTTTATTACTTCTCCCAGTATTATAACCCTTCCATGTCTAGATCCACGATTAACTTTCCAATTTTCCGTTCTTTTAAAAGATAGCACATATAGATAGGAAGATATACCACGGCTCCCTCCTGTTCCATATTTGCTACCGATAAAACATATGCTTTCTCAATATGATAATCAGAAATTTTCATAAAGTTATCCAAGGATTTGTGTGCCTTGTAAGCTTTCCCGGATTTCACCTCAATGGGAACCACTTTCCCATCCATTTCGACCAAAACATCCAGTTCCCCTATATTTTTCTTTTTACAGAAATAAGGTTCCAAACCATTGGCCGTTAATTGCTGTGCCACAGCATTTTCAAAGTGAGCACCGTTATTTACTTCGCTGTTTTTATTGATCAGTTCCAGTTTGGTTTCCGCCGGATATGCACTGGTAAGCAAACCGGTGTCATTGGAAAAAAGTCGGAACACATTACTGCTCTTGCTCGCTTTGAGAGGAATAACAGGAGCTTCCACGTTATACACCGGTAACGCAACTCCGGCATCTTTCAGCCATAAAAAGCTGTTTTCATATCTGTCAAACTTTAACTCTTTATTCAGCATTGTAAATACAAATTTTTTATTCTGTTTGTTCAATTCTGCCGGAATGATATCATAAATAGATATCAATTTCAGTTTTTTATCTTCACTCTCATATTGAGAGAAATCCTCTTTATATAGCGCAACGATATCCCGTTGTACCTTATCCACTTCCCGGATATCTTTTGTAGCAATATAGATTTTTACCGCATCCGGCATGCCTCCGACAATTAGATAGATAAAAAACAGCGACAATAGCTTCTGATGTATGAATTCATCCACGGGCTGACATGTTTCAAATTTCGCTTTCAACATTTCCAAAGTTGTTTTTGACACATTATTTGCTATCATGAATTCTTCAAAATCCATCGGATACATTGTCAAAACAGTTAAATATCCAACCGGAACCGACGTTATTCCCTTAAGCTCTACTCCTAATAAGGATCCGCTCATTACATATTTGAAGCTGCCTTCTTCTACAAGGAATTTTATTTTTGTCACTATTTCCGGACATTTCTGTATCTCATCAAAAAAGACGACCGTTTCCTGCGGCTTACAATCCTCCGGCATAATCATTTTTAATTTCACCAGAAACTCATTCGCACTCATTTTTACATTGAGATAATCCACCAAATCCGGCTGATCTATAAAATTAACTTCAAACTTACGATATCCGCTTTTGGCAATTTCCTCTCTTATCAGCCAGGTCTTTCCAATCTGTCTGGCGCCTGTTACCAATAATGCTTTATCCGATCTTTTCAACCATTCTTCTATGATAATAGAGTCTTTTCTATACATAAATTCCCTTCTCCCTTTTTAACAGTATCTCTTTTGCCCCGTTTTTTCAATATGATTTGTAATATTTTGCCCCGTTTTATTCAATTTACCATTCCAAAGGTATTTTTTTCTTTCTCGTCGAATTCTTTTTTCCATGCAAAAATAATTGTTGTATCATCCCTATAAACTGGAATTTACTTGCTTTTCTTCTCTTTGCTGCGTCTCACTAATGCGATAAATAGTTCAATAACTCCGCCACATAGCCATATGATACCTAACGCAATATTTTCTGCCCAGAACCAAAACGGTGACATAACAATCCATGTAATCGCTAAAATAAAAATTCCCCTACTGCTCATGATTTTCCTCCTGAAACTTCGATTGTTGCTTACATTATACTTCGTCCATCTCTCTAAGGACAGTGGGATGTTGTGATGAAAGTGAGAGAGATCGCTTACCTGTCAGACAATTTATCTTACTATATTTTTTGCACGATAAATTTACTGATTTAATATCTCTGCAATCGTGTTTGGTGCATATTTATTGAGTTCATGTCCTGCATTTGGAACGATGTGCAAAGTAGCTTGGGGTAGCAATTCTTTTAGCCTTTTAGAAGCCTTTAGATTGGCAGTATCCTTTTTGCCACACAAAATTGTTACTGGACAACGAATATTATTTAATTGCAAAGTAAAATCCAATGACCGCATAGAGTGAGCCAATTTTATGGTGCTGCTTTTTGATAGTCCCATACTTTCAAAAACCTTGTTTGGCATACAACGGAAGATAAGATTTTGAAAATCTATCAGTAAACTTGGAACTTTATATTGTGCGCCAATCAAAACCAGCGAATCCACTTTTTCCTCATGTCGAATAGCAAAATCAATCGCAAGAAGCGCACCTAACGAAAGACCGCAGATACGAAGCGGCTCTTTTACTTCTGAATACCGCTGTTCTAAATCACCCAAAATCTGCGAATAGGATATTTCATCTTCTGTTGAAGAAAAAAGTTCTGGGCAATCGACATCAGAAATTGATAGTTGTTGGGCTACTTCTTTCCAGTCCTGTGCAGTTTGTCCCAACCCATGTAAAAAAACAGTTTTCATTAAACGCCTCCTAAGCTCAAGATAACCATCAATGCACAAACAAACTTGAAGTTGCGCGTTTCTACAAGCGGTGCATAAATGCAATGAATTGGCTGATGGGAGCTTGCTCACATTCGGACACATTCATTTGCATTTATATAGCGCGCCAGCGCGACATGAGCATGAAGCGTAGCGAAATGCGAATGACACTGCTTGGATAAGCAAAAATTTTATTGCTTACAAACAGACATTATCTTGCATATAAAATATGTAAATCTCCGTCAACAAATCCAATGCCTATTGCTTGATATTCTTTTAATTTTCCAGAAGAAAGGTATTCATTCACTAAACCAATAAAAAAGGTTTCCACTAATTTCCAATCACTTTCACACTCTATTACGAAAGGATGATCTCTTGTAGTAAAGACTTCATCACAAGCCCAATCATCATTATCCCTATCGAATGAAAATGTGCCGACCAATTCAACAGACCATTTATTATCTGTATCTTCATATAAATTAAAGTTAATTGCTTTTATTTCACTATTCAATTCATTCTTCAAAATTAAATCTAACCATTCAAAGAAATCTTTGTTGTTTTTATTCGGTTTTAATTTATCAAATAATCCCATACTTCGACCTCCACAAATATCGATTTCTCGATTTCAAAAACTAGAAGTTATCTTTTTCTTCCTAAATATCGGCATACTTTTGATTTGTATTGCAGGTACTCATTTCCGAATGCTTTTATCAAAAAATCTTCCTCTACATTGACTATCTGTAAATGAAAAAATACCACTGCAAAACCTGTGGCAAAGCAAAGGAACCAATTAAAGAACGAAAACAATATTCCTATATACATTAAATCAAAACCCAAAAATGCAGGATTTCTGCTAATAGAATAGATGCCCGTTGTTACCAAATTGGTCTTTTCTTCTTTTTGCACACCTGCTCTCCAATTCTCCTTCATCTGTGTAACAGAAACAATAAAAGCAAGTACACCGAACATTGTTATTACAACTCCTGTAAATTGCAACACAATATGTGCTGTTCCCGAACAAAACACAATACTGATAATCTGTATTACAGGAAGCAAATATGTGATTATTTTAAGAGCTACTTCTATAAATTTGACAAATCCCTCTTTTCCTTTTCCTAATTGGTCTGTATTTATGCCTTGCTTTTTCTGACTAATCAGCTTTGCAAAATAGCAGATGTAAAACACTGCCATCAGTGAAAGTGTAACAATTTTTATTATCATCGTGTACCTCCAAACAACGATTTGTAAGTTTCTTTAATCTCGCATAG
>ENA-OPBZ01001142-OPBZ01001142.1-human-gut-metagenome-genome-assembly--contig:-NODE-1142-length-11619-cov-4.842356_pt1 | contig 11619 bp, 7 predicted proteins | sample MGYA00241072_ERZ501459 | MGnify/ENA primary metagenome ERZ501459 (study PRJEB25962, sample SAMEA2042632) | human gut metagenome | biome: human gut; feature: human-associated habitat; material: faeces...
ATTCTGTCAATGCTATACTTTCTTCCATCCTCCCATGTAAAAAATATGGGAACCAACTGTCCGTCTTTCCGAAACTCTGCTACTACATCTACATATACTTTATTCATGCCGACACCTCACTATAAAATCTCAATTGCTCTTGGCGATGCCGGGATTCTGCGGATATATCCATTTAACTCCAACTGTTTGATTCTGGAAAAAGCAGATGATGTTGATCTTTAAACCATTAGTACACCATTTTTTCATCAAGATACGATAAATTACGACAAGATACGATAAGTACAAAATTTCCCAAAGCCGCACAAATACTGTATTTCTGGGCTTTTCTGCCTTTCTGTATGATAAGTTAATAGAGTTTTCAGCAATCAACAAAACAACTTTTTCTAAGGTTAGGCGAAATTTTTCAACACAATACAGGTAAGGCAGTGATTTCACTCGTTGCCCAAATTTTGTGACATTTGAAAACGGCCACCCCTTTTGGATGACCGTTTCGTATCTGCGTATTTTATTCGGCAATACGTAACCGCTCTACCACAGTTTTTTGTGCCATTTTGTTATAGCAGACCAAAGGAACAATGGCTGTAATGAGGAGCAGAGGGATAATACAGAGAAATACCGGAAGCAGGGTAAAATGCCATGTAAAATAGGTTAATTCCACACCCATCATCCGAACCACCGTTAGACTTGCTATAACGGAAAGTATCAGAGAACCTAAAAGGCCCAAGATAGAATAACCAATCCCTTCATATATCAGTATTTGCTTAACCTGCCATCCTGTCATACCTACCGATTGTAGCATTGCAATTTCTCTGTATCGAGACAAGATAGACGTTGTTATGGAGTTAATAAAGTTCAGTATGCCGATCAGAGCCAATATCGCACAAAGAGTGCCGCCCACAAGACGGAACATATTGATCATCCTGTCAAAGTTCTGCCGCAGGGTCACTTTTGAAAGATAATCCAAAGAGGTGTCCGTATTTTTAGTGTAGTTTTTCAGCCAGTTTTCGGTTGCAAGCTGGTGTTCATGATCCACATTGAAGATTGTTTTCATGGCCGGCTGATCGGCGGGTACCATATTTCCCAAAAGTTCATTGGTCGGGAAAATATAGTCCAATCCCATGTCTACCTGCAAAGGAGTTTGTAATGCGCTTGGAATACGTACCACAGCCAGCACATCATACACTTTATTTGTACCATCAAGCTGTGTCACGCTAATTTGATCGCCCGGTTTATACAAGCAAAGAGAACCATCACCCATCATTCGCAATGGAGTTACATACACGCCGGTTCCGGCTTTCCACTGTTCCGTGTTTAGTTCACCGTCTAACACCTGTACATATTCTGTCGGAAAATCATCCAAGCCATATACATTCACACCATGTTCCTGTCGAACCCTATAATTTTCCAGTTCATTTGCAATATCACTGGAAGAAGCAGAGAGTTCCTGTAATCGGGCGAGGTCGTTTTCAGAAAGCGGCTGTTTGGAAGTCCATAAGTAGATATTTCCTATATCTTCAAGACCATTCAAACTTTCTGTCTGGCTAATAAAATCCTGGCTTACATTCGCTGTGTTATATGGCGCATAATTGTTAATTACTGTTGTATCGGAAACTGTAAAATCTGTAAGGCTGAAATCAGCCACAAACTTATCAAAGTCAAAGGAAGTCACATAGGTATAAACGCTATTCAAGAGAACAATACTAAGGACAAAAGACAAAGTAACGATCATTACTTTTTTCTTGTTTCGAGTCAGATTGCTCTTTGCCATCATCATTGTGCTGATATGCTTACTGCGCCGCTGCTTTTTCTTTCCACCAGTCTGTTCAATATAGTGCAGTGCCTCCATCGGAGAAACTTTAGCCGCCAATATCGCAGGTTTTTGACAGCTAATGAAAACTGTAATTGCAGAAAAGACAATCGCTACCAAAAAGATCAATGGATTTACCGTAGTAACGACCCTTATATCATCAGTTAGCATATTTACAATCGCAGGCAACAACAACCGACCAATCGGCCATCCCAACAATAGTCCAATAGGAATACCCATAAGAGATAGCTTAATTGCTTTTTTATAAACGATTTTCCTTATTTGTCTTGCGGTGGTTCCCAGTGTTTTCAACATTCCATAAAACCGAATATCCTGCGCGATAGAAATATAAAACACATTGTAGATTAGAAGATAACCTGCGATAAAGATAACCGCAATACCGGTCACAGGGGGCAGCATGGAAGAAAGATTGACCGTTGCCATTTGGTAAGCGTCGTTAATACTTACCCGTTCATCTAAACCGTATTTGGAAGTCACCTCTAATGCCTGCTTTTCAATATTCCATGCCGTAGGCATCATCATAACAGCATCAATATAACCGGTTCCAACAGGTGGGGTTGTTCCGTCCGTTTCCCCGTGGATGACCGGAGCTACCTGTTCCGCATATGCTTTGGATAATAGCATTGTTTGACGGTACGCCACAGCATCCCCATCCCAAATGCCGCAAAGCGTAAAGGTATCGGTAAATGTATCCGTATCGGTTGTAAAGGTCAACTCCATTTGTGTGCCGACTTTATCCGGCAGTCCCATCGCATCCAGAACAATACGACTGGTGGCGATCTCATTTTTTTGTTCCGGCAGATGTCCGGTATCAGGAGTATTAAAGGTCAGTTCCGAATAAGTTTCATCACCATATCGCAGTTCCGTCGGCGTCTTATTGAAATCATCTCCCACGGCATTTCCTATGATAATTGAATATCCGATGTCTTTTATTCCTGTATCCGATGATAGCTTCTCATATTCCTCCCAGGATAAACGCTTGATACCAGCATGGGCAGAAGTGCCGGTTGTCCTCATATTACTTTCCTGCATAGCAGTTTGCAAACTAATGGCAATCGTAAACAAACTGGTAAAAAGCAACGTAGCAAGCATGATTGCCAATACCGCAATCGTATTTTTTTGAGCTTTCAACGAGCGCTTTGCCAGAAGTTTCAAGACAAGTCTGTTGTTATTCCCAAATAAAATATCCGTCATGTTTTCGCCCCCTTTACTCGGAAATCCGGCCGTCCTCAATACGAATAATGCGGTCGGCAAGCTGGGCAATCTCATTGTTATGAGTAATCATCACAATGGTCTGATGAAATTTCTGGCTGGTCATTTTCAAAAGACCCAATACATCGCTGCTGGTTCTGCTGTCAAGGTTTCCAGTAGGTTCGTCGGTAAACTGTACCCCTATCCCTTTATGCCTTGAAAATGGGGGCTTTAACTGTATGCACACTTGTGTACTGTGTGTTATTTTCCATAAGAAGAGCTAGTAGCAAAGTCTCAGCCCTCCACTACTAGCTTTTCTCTCTTTTTCTATTCTTCTGTTACTGTTTTCATATAAAGTGCTTGCATGTTCTGTTCCCGAACACTCATTCCTGCATGTTTAAATTTATATCGTAGCAATGCTGCTTTTGCCTCCTCATGCGTAGACAATACAATTTGCCCTATTCCCTGCTGTGTCAACAAATCCGCAAGCGAAATTGCACTGATATCATCAATTGTTTGAAGTGGATCATCTATCAGTAAAATGTCTAACCCTTTCGTATCACCATACACATTTTTTATTGAAAGTAAAAGCGCAATCGAAAGACCATTCAATTGTCCTGTACTTAAAATATTATAAACATCACTTCCACTCTTAGAAGCTGCTTCAAATACTAACTGATTGGTTTTAATGACTGCTCTAATTCCCAACCCTAACGGATAATTTTGTATAATCCTTCCACTATACACCATTAAAGGAATTTTAATTGCATTAAGAAGCTGTGTTTGATATTCTTTATTCGCATCTTCATATTTACCAACCAATACTTTTATTGCATCTGTCATATCCTTTGTTTTATTCTTATATTCCTCATAATCTCTTTTTAGTTTTCTTAGTCGGGCCTCTTCCGTAGAAAGCTGCTGAGAAAGATTATCATTAAATAACTTCGCAACATATTGTTCCTTGCTTTGTAACTCTCCCACTGTGTGATACGGTTTTTCATTATGATAATAGGTATTGTGAATGGATTTATACAATTCAACCTGCTTTTCTTGAAAAATAATTTTATTTGGAACTTCCTTTTCTTGAAGTTCTTTCAATAAGTTTTCATATTGTTGAGAAAATTCTTCAATATCAAATTTTTCTATTCCCTGAGATTTAAACTCTGATATTTTTACCTTATCCAACAACTGCTGTAATTTCTCCACCGCTAGATTCTTACATCCTGATAAAGTATCATCCATTTTTATTAGTACTTTATTTTCCTCAAGAAACACTTTCAACACAGGAATAATTTCTTTTTGAAATAAATTTGTTATTTGTGTCTCAATATCTTCTATTATTTTTATCCCATCTGTATGAATATTTTTTATAAATCGTTCTGTTTCTATAATAGCTGAATCTATATCCGTAAAATCCGTTCCACACAATGGGCATTTGTTTTTATCAAACTTTCCAGACTCCGCAGCATTATAAAATTCTTTAATAAGTCCCCTTCGTGCCTTTGTCATCTGTGCCAGAACCTTATCAGCATCATCCAATTGACTTTGTTCTTTTTTCTGGTTCAATAATAATGTTTTTATTTGTGCTATAATTTCTGCTTTTATTTTAATCTTATTGAACAATGTTTCATCTACTGACCAGACATTATTGCTATAATTCATCAATAATTCTTTGCTCTTATTTAACTCTTTTATGAGACTTTCTTTTTTATTAAGTAATTCAATCTCCTGTCGATAAAACAATGCCATATATAATCGTTTCGGTGATGCTTTCAATTCCCTTATGATAGCATTATCTTTATATCGAAGGTATTCTTCATAGTTTTCTATAAACCCTTCAATTTGTTTAAGCTGCTGAATAACAGTCTCATATGTAACTCCCTGGTCTAATTTTATGACATCAAATTCATATTCAACTTCGTCAAATAATCGTATATTTTCCCCTGGCAGTTCTGCATTCATAACAATGTGATCTGTCTGACGTTTTATCTCATTTACTCTTTGACTTACTACACCTATTTGTTTTTCTTTATCCCCAATTTCTTTTTCTACTCTTCCAAGAATATGTTCTTGAACCGATTTCAGCATTTGAATTTTATCAGTTATCTCGGTGTCATCTAAAAGAGAAGATACAGAATCTTTTCTATTTTTATACTTATTTTGTAAGAAGTCCAAAGATTCACTTTGAGAAATATATGTCCCTATATCAAACATATTGGAACTCAAATGAAATTTATCATACAATTCTTCTTGACTAATTTCTTGACTATTAAGTGTGATAATACTCTGAAATTCATTTTTACATAAAAGTTTTCTTTCTACATGTATTTCATCTGAAAAATCAGATGATAAAATTGCCGAAATAACTATATCCTTATTTACATCATTTGCCAGTGTTCCTAATGTTTCCGTCTTCCTATTTTGTAAACTAGGGTTAAAATGCTTTATTTTCCCAGTCACCAAAACTTCAATAGCATCAAATAATGTAGTTTTACCATATCCATTTTGACCATCTAAAATCACAATATTACTATTCATAAAATCAAATTTTAAAGGTTTATTATTTGTAATATACTTAAAATTTCTAATACATAGACTCTTAAATGTGTACCCCATCCAATTACTCCTCCAATAATTTTTGATATATCATATCGGACAATACTTCTACGTCAAAAGATGCTTCTTCTATTGATCTTATAAACATATCATTTAGCATTTCAACATTCTGTTTTTGTTTCCGTATTCCATCTATCTTTTGTTTTACCATTTCATCAAAGTCATTCATGACTGCCTTTGGAAAGATTGGATTAAAAAATGGAACTTTACTTAATAAACGCGTCAAAAATTGTACCTGCTCCGATTCATCGTTCAAGAACTGTACAGCTTCTAATACTGTATCAAGCATCGGTTTCCCATTAGTTTTCAATGACCTACACCATTTTTCGAAACATTGCAGTTCTTTTTCTGTATAATAGAACACATATTTTTTATAAAAGAATTCATTTTCTTCAATTTTTATAATATCTGGATACATTCTTTCCTCTATACACTCCACTTTCCAGAACAATATCATGTAAGAATCGCTTGGTGTCGGTTTTTCTATGACTGTGTATGCATCACTATTTAATGCTACATCTTCAATCTCTGCTAAATTATCCTGATTTTCATCATTTATCTCAAGTTCCGAAAAATAGTAATACTTGCTTTCTTCTCCAGATGCATCCATAAACAATTGCACTTTTTCATTATACAAATCAATCTTTGTATCTTCATCTTTTTGCATCGGTACAATATTTCCATCATTTAATAAACGGATTATATCCAATATAGTATTAATCATGATTACCTCCATTTTGTTCAAATTTTCCCTTCAATTCCTGAGCAGAAATCAATTCTATATCTCTATAATATTCGCCTACTTTATTTGGAGAGCTATTTTTCCATCCAGATGTAATTTGTGCTTGGGATAAAGTTCCTGAATAGCTTCCCGGAATAACCGTAATACTATTTCCTGCCAATATATCAATAATGTCTGTATTATTAATAATATTTTGGAAAATACTCTGTAACGCCCGTTCTTTCCTGGCACCACGTGTAAGATCTAAAAACGTAGGTATGACCTGTTTGCTTGGCGCTTGTGAATACTTTGATTGTAAATATATTCCACAATTATCTCCCGTAACTTTTTCTGGAGTATCGCTTCTATACAGTAATTCATAAATTTCACTTTGAATTTTATCAACTGAAAGAGTTTCTACTAAGTTCAATTCGTTATCCCACTCATCTACTTTACCCGGATTGAGTAATTTACAAAACTGACCATAATCAACAATTTCAGTCATTTTTTCATATCCACATTTAGCAGCACATATTCTATTACAATTTTCTAAAGAAGTATCACATTCATCTTGACATAAATTATTTAAAGCCTTTTCAATATTCTGCATAACATATTCGTAAATTTTCTCTTTCAAAAAATATTCTTTTCGCACATCTTCTTTATCGATAGCAGACTCCATAATTCCTACGATATCAGAAAATTTTATTATATATTTTCTTTTTTTAGAGTCCTGCTTGTGCATCCTTGCGATGCTATCATCTAAAAACAAACATAGTTCCCCATATACAATCTCTTCTGCCTTATCAGAATAGCCTTTACTTTTCAAATATGCTAAGATTTCCGTATCTATTTCATTTCTCACATCACATACACCAACTACTTTTGATGCCCTTTTATATAATTCAACACTTACATTGTATGTATTAGATGCATCATCCCAATCTTTTATCTCCTTTGCAACTGTAAGATAACATTTTGCTGTTGGATTATTTGATTCAGCCCGATGTTTCAACAATTTGTCCATTGCTTTGCTATAACTGTTCCATTTATCTTTAGACAAATATGCCTTAACCTGATGAAATGATTTATATTCTGAATCGCAAATAATACAAAAATCTTCTGTTTTTTCTAATTCAACAGAATAGGCGTCTATATCTTTGTTTTTATCTTTGGCTATTTGATTTATTAACTCTAGGACATACAATAGCATCATTTTTCCTTGATAATTAAATCCACTCCATGTTGGTATTGCATCATTACCTCTACCCACGACCATTACTCCTTATAATTTTTATACTCTCATTATACGACAAATAAATAATAAGTCGAGTTAATCATACAAAAATTGGCAAAATAGTTTTGGTATAGAGGCTACATATTTCTGTACTGCTTATTTCCCAATAAAAATGGAAGATCCTTTTTAGAATCTTCCGCACTAATTTCTGTATTATTCATTTTTTTCTACATTTGGTAATAAAGAAGCTATCGGCCAACTATAAAATTCTTCTTTTTCTGTTGCAGATAATTGCTGCATATGTATATCAAATTCATCAAACTGTTTCAGCAAAATACATGCACAGCACCTCGCAAATATATTCTCAGAATATTTAATCTGTGCCAATGTTTTCCTTTCTTCAAGCTCTAGCTCCCTTTTACGGGCAATAATTTGAAGTCTATTTATTGTAAGAATGGTTGAATCCATCGAATATTTCTCTAAGATATTTATTAATTTTTCAGCCAATAACAATAAATTTTTATCTCTTTCCTTATCATAAGATTTTAGAAAATCCAATATTAGTCCCAAAAGTTGATCCGTTTCTTCTTCACCGATGTTGTACATTTCTTCCAACAGATCATTTTCATCAAATATCATCTGAAATATATCCTCATCTCGTAACGCAAACCATCTGCTGATTTTCTGTGTTTTTCCATCTGGTATATCGGCAAAGATAGCAATCCGTTTACCATCCTTCAAATAATTACGAATTATATATCCATCTTCTTGAATCTTTTCATATTCTAACAGCAATTTCCTACGTCCAATTATTTGTTTGTAAAGACCACAATTTTCATCTGCTTGAAATGGTAACGATAAAACTTTCATTTCCACTAATCCCTTTTTCAGAAAAAATATGGTAGGTTCTGCATCTAAAATTTCTTTCGTTTTAAATAAACTTCTTTTAATATTTAGTTCTGCAAGTGTTTCTCCTAATTGAACAATCCGTTTGTGATATGCAAGAAATCCTTCTGTAAAAGCTGTTTGTATTTCCCCTAAGAAATTTTTTCCCAGACTTATATTTTCAATCATTACTTCCTCTGCATCAGAAACAGCTATTATAATTTTTGATGCTTGAAAAACTGTTTCAAAATTATAGTTAGTTGCCTCAACACAACGAATGGTTGTTTTTTGGCTTTTTTCTGTTAATACAAATTCGATGATCTCACTAATCCTTGTAGTCGTTTGATTTAATTCATAAATATGTCGGACAGGATATCTTTGTTCTATTTTATCATCGATTTTTATTAACCACTCACTCTCGGTCGCAGTAACTAAATCTGTCAATAAAACTGGTATCTCCATCCCATCCTTCTTGGTATACACATACTTAAAAGGACTTTTCGCAATTGCGATTGCAGGATTCATATATGGAGTTGGCAATGTTGATATAGTAAAATTAGATATATTATCATAATCGGGAATTGATTTTCCCACCCCTACCATTGCCTGTTTAGGTCTATTTTCTTTAAAAAGAACACACAGCTCTTCTAATTCTCGGACAGTTTTTACATGGTTTAAATGTACCGTAATGCTCCCCTGCTCTTCTTTTCCTTTCATTATATGGACAATATCTACCGGAAGTAAGATTTTTGCATACATTTTGTCATTATATTCCGTTTTTGAAATTGCATCAACGAAAAATATTACTCCGCCATTCTTTAAATAATTTTTCAAATCATTTATATCCACTGGATAACTTATGCTATCCGAATCCGGAAGAATATTATACTCTTTTCCCTTTACTTGAATAGGAATAAGAAATTCATTTCCTGTCGAAGCCGGCTTTTTAGTTTTGTAATATATAATATTTCCATCCCATGAAACTGTTTTGTCATTCATATGAATATCTGACTCATCCAAATATTCAGATCTAGCACACATTCTTTGTAGTGTTGTTATAGAAAATGTTTCTTGACTACTCATTTATCTGAATCTCCATGTAGTTGTTCATTTCTGAAAGTTGATTGTTTTCTATTACATTATACTATATAGCACACTACGTTTCTAGATATTTTATCTCCACAACCACCAGCAGGCGCGTTCTTCACGCCCCTGCCAGTCGCTGATTGTTTTCTTCTTCATTAAAAATTCTTGATCAGATTCAAGTCTCTTTTATTCAATGCTTTCCGCATTGCTTCATTTTCTTTCCGTAATGTCTCGTTCTCTCTTTTCAGTTTTGCTACCTGTTGCTCCAGCTGCAGGATACGGTTGTCCATTGCCATATCTAAAATCTTTCTTCTCTTATCTATCATGCCAGCCTGTAGCTGCAAGGCACGATCTACTGCCTTTCGCACTTCTGGGTTCTTATAAAAAAATCCTCTGGACAGTCCGGTCTTTTGCATCAGTTTAGGAACGGTCACTTTATCCTCTTCTTCGATCATTTCCTGGATCGTCAGTTTTGCCCTCTGAATCTTCTCCACGCTCTGCTTATGGTTTACTTCCAGCATCTTGTCATATTTGCTCATACTCTTTCCCCCATCCTGCCAGATTCGCCCGGATCATCCGGCTCATCTCTGCTCTGATTTCTCTCGTTTCATCTGCGATGATCTGGAGGCTCATCTTCCGGTAAAATTTCACATTCTTTACGGATGTATGCCCCAGTAGTTTTGCGATGGTCCAGTCATCCAGATGCAGTTCTGTTAAGCGGATACCATATACATGGCGGAACATATGCGTTCCAAATCCGAATAGTTCTCCATGGTCGTCCCGCAAATCTTTTTTCTGGATCAGATCCATCACCTTGTTTTGAACGGTATTATACTGCATAGGTCTCTTACTATTTTTCTCATCCACAAAAATGTAAACCGTATCTCCATACCTTTTCTTGCTATACTCTATTGCTTTTTCAATCAGCAATTCCAGTTCTGCACTGATAGGTTTCACAAAGGTAGTTGTTTTCATCTGCCGGATCTGGATCATAGGATGTCCGTCCTGCCGATACAGGCAGTCTGTCTGCAGGGTAAGGGTATCCGATATCCTTGTTCCTAACATCTGGTGGATGACCATAAGCCGCTCCATCTGCTCGTCCAGCTCCGCAAGCGCTGCATTAAAACGAATCAGCTCACTATCTGAATAAGATTTCAGTTTCGGCTGCACCTGTCTGGGCAAGTCACTGGCCAAAAATAAAATTTCTAAATGTGGATACCCATATAATTTTCCAATGGTTTCCAGCAGTCCTCGGAGTCTCGTCAAATCCATTCGGTAATTATTCACGCCCTCCGCTTCCGTTGCAAGGTACGTCAGATATTCTTCCAGCAACTCCCGATTCAGATCTTCTGCCGAATGGATTTGGGGATATGTTTCTTTCAAATATCTGGATAGTCTCCGGATGGCTGTCAGCTCTTTGATGATCGTTGCAATCGCTTCATGATGTAAATGTTCATAAACTGCCTTTTTTGTTTCTTCCCGTAAGTCATCCTGGATAATCGCTGTAAAATTCAAAGTCTGTACATTTTTAATCGGATTCTTTTTATAGGCAACGTCCAGATTCTCTAATTTCCAGATATCTTTCTCAATCTCATCCCGTTCCTCTTTGGCTTCTGTAAATTGATATGCCTTCCGCACATATGTGATGAGGCTCGATGGCACTGTCTTTTCTTTCCCATATACGTTGATTCCCTGCATGGTCAGTTTTTGTCCATGTTCCAGAAGCCAGCTTCGGATTTTGAGCAGCCATTGTTCCCACTCCAGTTCCTGCAGGCTCTCTGCCCGGATGTGCTTATCCTTTACCATTCTACAAAATCTCTGATAGAGCACTCGTTCCTGTATCATCGTTGCCAATGCACATTGTCGGCTTCGATTCTCAATAAAGGAACGGAATTCATTTTGAAGCCCCTTTGTTGGAAGCAGTCCGAAATCAAAGCAATGGGATTCCTTTACCTTCTTTTTCTCTTTTTCCTCTGCTCTTGCATAGCAGTCTAAATCGATTAGATATAATTTTTCATCCATGGAACTCTCCTTTCATCAGTTCCGCCGCAAAGC
>ENA-OPBZ01001148-OPBZ01001148.1-human-gut-metagenome-genome-assembly--contig:-NODE-1148-length-11566-cov-2.694987_pt1 | contig 11566 bp, 7 predicted proteins | sample MGYA00241072_ERZ501459 | MGnify/ENA primary metagenome ERZ501459 (study PRJEB25962, sample SAMEA2042632) | human gut metagenome | biome: human gut; feature: human-associated habitat; material: faeces...
CTGAGGGAATTTATTGATCGGGGTGTAACATATGTTTGACAAACCTACAACGCCAAAAAAAGGCGCCCGCTTACTTATCTTATCCCATATTTTATCTGCAATTTTCCGTTTACGGCATTTCCGCTTTCTTTTCTTGCAGTCCGGCTGTCAAATTTGTATTTATTTTAATCAAGTTCGATCTCTTCTAATTCTTTCGGCGGAATTGACTTACTTGAGTTTTTCACGAAAGCCGCAAGATCTTTCTTCGCCTTCGGAAGAGGAATATTCGTTCCCGCTCCGGCAATACATCCTCCCGGACATCCCATTCCTTCGATCAGACAACCGTTCATCTTGCCTGCCTTTGCCAGAGTTAATATCTTTTTACATTCCTTCAATCCTTCTGCGTGCTCAATATTCACCTGTACATCAGGATAATATTCGTTAATACATTTTTCTATTGCCTCGGCAACTCCGCCTGCACATCCGTATCCCCTGCCAGCTCCGGTTGCATCATGGAAGGAAGACTCTGCTTCATACTCTGTCAGATCGATCTCTTTTGCATCAAACATTGCCTGCAATTCCTCAAAAGTAACAACAAAATCAACGTCACTTCGCACGCTTCTTCTTGACGCTTCCAGTTTCTTCGCGGCACATGGTCCGATAAAGACTACTTTTGCTTCAGGGTGTTTCTGCTTAATTGTCCTTGCCGTCGCCACCATAGGAGTAAGTTCCTGGGAGATCTGGTCGATCAGATCCGGGAAAAATTTTTTTGCCATGACAGACCATGAAGGACAACAGGATGTCAAAAGAAACGGCAGTTCACCCGTCACAACTTTATCCACATAGTGATGCGCCTCTGCAATCGCGCCGATGTCTGCTCCAAGCGCAACTTCATACACTTCCGAAAATCCGAGTTCACGAAGAGCGGCTTTAATATTTCTCGGTGTAATATTATCACCGAACTGTCCTACAAATGCCGGAGCGATCTCCGCAATTACATTTTCACCTTCTGATAACGCCCGTGCAAGCTGGAATATCTGAGACTTATCCGAAATCGCGCCAAACGGACAACTTACCATACACATACCGCATGAAACACATTTTTCATTATCAATATATGCTCTTCCCATTTTGTCGGATTTAATCGCATTCACACCGCAGGCTTTCTGACATGGACGCTCCTTTTTCGCGATCGCATCGTACGGACAGACTGATTTGCATTTTCCGCATTTGATACATTTTTCCTGATCGATATACGACCGCCCGTTCACCATGGAAATAGCGTCTTTCGGACAGACTTCCTGACACGGGTGCGCAAGACAGCCTTTACAGATATTGCTTACCTCGTATTTATTCTCTTCGCAGCTTTCACATGCGGACGGAATAACCTGCATCAGCGGAGGCTCATAATATTTTTCAGAGATATTGCTTGCTTCCACGCCCGCAGTTAAATGAACCGGCTTATTTTCCGGACGCAGGGAAAGTCCCATCGCCAAACGCAGCCGTTCCCTTACGATCGCCCGTGCGCGGTAAACGCTTTCTCTGTATTTCTCTGAATCTTCATTTACGATCGAATACGGAATGGCTTCCATATCCGCAAGAAGCGTATCCGCATCTGCCTTAAATCCAAGCTGCGCCACTTCCTTAAACACTCTTCTCCGGATTGCCCGTACCGGAGTATGTAATCCTCTCATCATCTGCACTTACCTCCTGATATACTAAATTGAAACGACGAGCACATCTGTTCCTATTTCTTTAAATATATCTGTTTACAAAATCATTGTCAACAACCGAATATTCTTTCTCTGACAAGTATTTATTCTTTTTTATCGGCACTTTTTTGCAGAGCATCTTTAAAAATCTTTTCGGCGTAATGTACGGACTGCATCGCATCTTTCCCATAAAAATCCGCACCGATCATATCTGCATACTCTTGGTTGAGCACAGCTCCCCCGACCATCACTTTACAGTCCGGTTTCTTTTCCCGAAGCATCTTTATCGTCTCTTCCATACTGACTACCGTTGTTGTCATAAGAGCGCTTAATCCGACAAGCGGAACTTGCTTTTCACATGCCGTTTCTACAATTTTTTCAGGCGATACGTCTTTTCCAAGATCGATCACATCAAAACTGTAATTTTCTAAAAGCACTTTCACGATATTTTTTCCGATATCATGAATATCTCCTTTCACGGTCGCCAAAATGACTCGTCCCTTTTTTTCTCTGATCTCACCGCTTTTTTCCATCTTTTCCTTCAGAACAGAAAATGCGGATTTTGCAGCTTCCGCACTCATCAGAAGCTGAGGCAGAAAAACAGTTCCTTTTTCAAAGCCGTCGCCGACATGATTTAATGCAGGAATCAATTCTTCGTTGATAATATCGAGCGGAGCTTCTGTCGCAATCATATCTGTTGTAATTTTCCCCGCGTCATCCCGCAGCCCTTTTTCGATTGCCTCTTGAAGCGTCATTTTTGAGCTGCTTTTTCTGCTTCTGTCATTTTCCCCCTTTAATTTCGTTTCGGAAAGTTCAGATGTTTTCATTATATTTGTGCTCACTACCGAATTGGCATATTTTTGAATATATTGTTCACAATTATTATCCAGATTCATAAGAGCATGGTATGCATACCACGATTTCATCATGTCTTCCGATGATGGATTTATAATTCCGGCACTCAGACCGTTTAGCATTGCCATTGTATAAAAGGCTGCGTTTACGATCGGGCGGCATGGAAGTCCAAAGGATATATTAGAAACTCCGAGAACTGTATTGACTCCGATCTCATCTCGAAGTCTGCGAAGCGTCTCCAATGTCACTTTTGCTCCTTCCGGCTCAGAACTGATCGTCATTGCGAGTGCGTCGATTACGATATCTTTCTTTTTAATCCCGAATTTTTCAGCTGTTTTTATGATTTTTTCCGCAATCCTCACACGGCCGTCCGCATCCGCCGGAATTCCGTCTTCATCCAAAGTCAGACCGATAACAACTCCGCCGTATTTTTTTACAAGAGGAAACACTTTTTCCATTGACTCTTTCTTTCCGCTTACGGAATTAACCATTGCCTTTCCGTTGTAAATACGAAGCGCTTTTTCCATCGCTTTTTCATCAACCGTATCTATCTGCAGCGGAATATTAACGACGCTTTGCAGTTCCTGAACTACCTCTTCCATAAGCGCCGGCTCGTCAATATCCGGCAGTCCGACATTCACATCAAGAATGTGAGCTCCCTGATCCTGCTGTGTAATCCCTTCTCTTAAAATATAGTCAAGATCGTGTTCTTTCAGCGCTTGTTTAAACCGTTTTTTACCGGTGGGATTTATCCGCTCTCCGATAATTTTTGAACCCTCACCCAAAATAACGCTTTGCCCGTAAGAGGAAACAACCGTAAACTCTTTTTCTGTCACCGGAACAAGTTCTGCGTTTTCACATCTTTTACGCATGGCACGGATATGTTCCGGCGTCGTTCCACAGCAGCCTCCGATCACACATGCCCCCATCCGGACGATTTGCTCCATATATGCCGCAAATTCATCTTCTGTCACATCATAATATGTTTTCCCGTCTCTCTGTTTCGGAAGTCCTGCATTTGGCTTTACAATAATCGGAACAGACGAATATTTGATCAGTTCTTCCAACACCGGAAGCATCTCTTTTGGTCCCATTGCGCAGTTTATCCCGAGAGCATCGACGCCTAAACCTTCTAAAAGCGCAACAACAGATGAAACATCCGCTCCTGTCAAAAGTTTTTTCCTCTCGTCAAATATTACGGTAGCAAATACCGGAAGAGACGTGTTTTCTTTCGCCGCTAAAACAGCTGCTTTTAATTCGTATGTATCGCTCATTGTCTCTATATGGATTAAATCTGCTCCCGCCTGCTCTCCTAAGATCACTACTTCCTTAAAAGCTTCATATGCCGTCTCAAATTCCAGATCTCCCATAGGTTTCAGCAATTTCCCCGTAGGTCCGACATCAAGAGCCGTATAGATTTTACGCTCGTCTCCTGTTTGTAAGAGCGCCTCCCGCTCTGCTTTTTTCACATGGCTGACCGCCGCCTTTATAATCTCTTCTAAAGAGCAGGAATCATCATGAAACTTCAGCGCATTTGCACCAAATGTATTCGTCAAAATGATATCGCTTCCGGCTTCTATATATTGCCTGTGTATCTTGTATATTTCTTCCGAATGTGTCAGATTCCACGTCTCCGGTAATTCTCCCGGCGCGAGCCCTTTTTCCTGAAGCAGAGTTCCCATTCCCCCATCAAAAAAGAGGAGGTCTTTTCCAAGTCGTTGTCTGATCATCTCTTTCTCCTTTTTTTCGTCGTTTTCCTTCTCTACATATTTGTCTCATACATCTAACTGTCAGCGTCTGTAAATACACTCTTTCTTATCGCAGACTTCGCAGCCTGCAATCGGGCATCTCTCTTTTATTCGACTTGCCCCGATCACTGCGGTAACAGATTTCGTCGGTGTCATCATAAAACTTTCCGTCATCGTAAGTCCGATTGCCTTTGCACAATCCAGCATCTGCATAAATGATTTCTGAAAACCGATATCAAAATCGCCGTATCCCGGACTGAACCTCGGGCGCAGATAAAGACCTTCCTTTTCAAGTTCCTCGCCGATTTCAAATTGTTTCTCATCACAAAATTCTTCCAGCATTGCCGCTGCACATGCCTGAAGCACAACAGCGTTTGCCATATCTGTCAGAGATGTTCTTGCTATCAGACGATCCACTCCTGTCCCTAATGTCGCACCGAACAAAACAGCCTTTTCACAGTGATTTAAGTTTCTTGCAAGGCTTTTGCTGCTAATCTGTAATGTTCCGATCGCAACTTTTTCTTCATCTATCCGATTCATTTCAAAAATACGAAACACCGAGCGAAGCGCCGATACTTTTTCCAGCTCCAAAAAACCTTTTTCAACAAGACGGCTTGTTGCCTCATCTACCGGATTTTTCCCATACCCCAAATAGCGGACAGCTTCCTGAAAACATTTTTCCATTCTATCACCTACGCCTTTATAATCTCCGACAAATTGTTCATAATTGCAGCTGCAACATGCGGTTTATTCATTGTATAAATATGAATATTGTTCACACCGTTAGAAAGAAGATCAATGATCTGATCGGTCGCATATGCGATTCCCGCCTGTTCCATCGCCGCCGCCGAGCTGCCGAACCGATCAAGGAGAGCTAAAAATCTTCTCGGAAACACTGTCCCTGACAATTCCTGACTTCTTTTCATCTGTTTCTCACTCGTCATCGGCATAATTCCCGGGAGTACCGGAACATTGATCCCTGCTTCCCTGATCCTGTATAAAAAATTATAATGGATATCGTTATCAAAAAACATCTGTGTCGTAAGAAAATCAACGCCGCTATCTACTTTTTGTTTTAAATACCTGATATCTTCTGCCTTATGTTCGTTTTCTACATGACCTTCCGGATAACATGCAGCTCCGATACAAAAATCGCCATGCTTACGAATCTCCTCTATCAACTCATATGCATATCTAAAACGATTTCCGTTCGGGAACGGCATGCCTTCCGGGATATCTCCCCGAAGCGCAAGAATGTTTTCAATCCCGTTTTCTTTCAGATTTTCAATCACATCTCTTACTTCCTCTATCGTTGAAGAAGCACATGTCAAGTGTGCAAGACTAGCCACTCCGAGATCATCCTTTATATGAGATGCGATCTTTGCCGTATTCTTACTCGTACCGCCGCCCGCACCATATGTCACGCTGATAAACGCCGGATTTAACTTCGCCATAGCATCAGTTGCCGCGATCACTTTTTCAAATCCCGCATCGGTCTTCGGCGGAAACACTTCAAATGAAATATGTATTTTGTCTTCTTTTAATCTGTCTATAATTTTCATCTTTACTCTCCTGACTGTTTTTCTCTGTCGTACGGCTAAGTATTAGAAATCCATTTCCTTCGACATTTTTTAGGTAAAATTATCCTCTAAAACGCTTTTTCTGTCAAGTATTGTTTCTTCAAACGACCGAAAATACCAAAAGCACATTTTGGATTTGCAAACGAGTGGCAAGAACTTAGATAAATTTAACCCCCTGTTCGGCGCTGCTGCAAAAAAACACAAGACGAAACGAATGTCCGTCTTGTGTTTTTATATGTACCTCTTACTATGTCTTATTCCCCGATCAAGCTCTTGTATAATTCCTGATATTGTCCGGCAGAATTCTTCCATGAAAAATCTTTGCTCATCGCACGTTCTACGATCTTATTCCAGTCACGTTTTCTGTCATAATAAATTCTTTCCGCATAACGAACTGTATTAAGCATCTCATGTGCATTATAATTAGTAAAGCTAAATCCTGTTCCTGTCTTGTCAAATTCATTATACGCTTCAACCGTATCTCTAAGTCCGCCTGTCTCACGCACAATCGGAATCGTTCCATAACGCAGGCTCATCAGCTGACTTAATCCGCACGGTTCAAACAGTGATGGCATAAGAAATGCATCGCAGGAAGCATAAATCTTATGTGAAAGTTCATCCGAATAAAAGATGTTTGCGGATACTTTTCCGGAGTACTTCCATGCAAAATGACGGAACATATTCTCATATTTCACATCACCTGTTCCAAGCACAACGATCTGAACCGCATCCTGACAAAGTTCATCCATAACGTAATCGACAAGATCAAATCCTTTTTGATCTGTAAGCCGTGAGATCATTCCGATCATCATCGTTTTTGTATCTTTCTCTAAACCGAGTTCTTCCTGCAGCGCTTTCTTATTAAGAACTTTATTCTTCCTGAAATCTTCAACCGAAAAGGTTTTTGCAATTCTAGGATCTGAAGCCGGATCCCAGTCTGTATAATCCAAGCCGTTGACAATACCGCAAAGATCATTTGCCCTTGCCGACATTAATCCGTCAAGACCTTCACCGTAAAACGGTGTTTTGATCTCTTCTGCATAACTGTTACTTACCGTTGTCACTTTATCGGCATATACGATACCGCCTTTAAGCAAGTTTGCATCTTTATATGCCTCCATCTTATCCGGAACGAAATAGTATTCCGGAAGTCCGGTAATTTCGCGAACAGATTTCGTATCCCATACCCCCTGGAATTTCAGATTGTGGATTGTCATCACAGTTTTAATTCCGCGATAGTATTCTCCCAGATATCTGAAATTATCAAGATAAACCGGTATCAGTCCCGTCTGCCAGTCATGACAATGAATCAGTTCCGGACGAAATCCGATCACCGGAAGTATGCTCAGCACTGCTTTTGAAAAGAAGGCAAACTTTTCTATATTCCACTTCGGATCCCCATCATACGGAGCAAATCCACTGAAATAATATTCATTATCGATAAAATAGAAAATAATACCGTTCAATTCAATCTTCAGTACTCCGACATACCTGTCCTGACCTGCAATGTCCATATAAAAATGGGCAACATACTCTAACTTCTCTTTCCACTCCTGTTTCATGCACATGTAATTCGGAATAACAACACGAACATCATATTTTTCTTTGTCGAAATCTTTCGGAAGCGAACCGACAACATCTGCCAGACCTCCGGTTTTGATAAACGGTACACACTCCGATGCAGCAAACAAAATATTTTTCATATCCTGATCCTCCCATTCTTCACATAAATTCCCGGAAAGAATTCTGTTAATTGTTATTATACCCTATTCTCTGCGCAATGAAAAGGACTTTCCTAGTTTTTATGCCTGTATTCAAGCTGAATTGTATCGGCAATCAGCGCAATAAACTCTGAATTGGTCGGTTTCCCCTTTCCTGTACTCACAGTATATCCAAAAAGCTCATCAAGCGTATCCAATTTTCCGCGGCTCCATGCCACCTCGATCGCATGTCGAATTGCCCGTTCGACGCGGCTTGACGTTGTCCGGTATTTTTTTGCAACTGTAGGATACAATATTTTTGTAATTGCATTCAGCACATCCATGTCGTTTACTGCCATCATGATCGCATCCCGCAGATAATGATACCCTTTGATATGCGCCGGTATTCCAATCTCATGAAGCATATTCGTCACTCTGCTTTCCAGATTTTCCCGTCTTGATGAAACTTCCTGTATACTCTCTTCATTTTTCTTTTCAAAAACCGCCGGCTTTTTTCGGATCGATTTGATCCGATCCAATAAAATCGTATGATTAAACGGTTTCATAATATAGTAATTTGCACCTTTATTAAATGCATCTTCTGTAATTTTTTCCTGTCCGACAGCAGTAAGCACTATAAAATACGGTCTTTTGTCGACAAACTCCTGCTTGTTTACTTGCTCCATTACTGTCAATCCATCCATTTTCGGCATGATCAGATCAAGCAGGACAACATCCGGCTGTCTGTCCTTTATGATCTGACACATCTCTTCTCCATTTTTCGCTTTTCCGACGAGATCCAGTTCCTTGTCCGTTTGTATGATGTCGTCAAGCATATCTAGAATTCTCTGGTTGTCGTCAGCGATCGCCACACTCAAATGCTCCATTCTCGTCTCTCCTTTAGTTTTGAGACCATCCCTTTAAAACGCCACTCGCTTATTATATCTATGCCATTTTGCATAATCAAGCGAATCTTGTAGTAACAATTCGACATTTATCCACACATTTCCGGTAAATTCACCTGTTTTAACATATTTTCTATGAATATTCCGTAACCTTTTGTCGAGTCTTGTACGAAAACGTGGGTTACTGCTCCGATCAATTTCCCGTTTTGTATGATCGGACTTCCGCTCATCCCCTGAATAATCCCTCCTGTTTTTTCAAGAAGTTCTTCGTCCGTCACCTTAATCACAAGTCCTTTATTGATCTCCTGAGACATCATGTCGACTTGAGTCACTTCAATATCAAATTCTCTAACTTCATTATCTACAAAACATCGGATTGTAGCAGGTCCTGTTATAATTTCTTCTTTTTTTGCAGTCCTGATTGCCGTCTGTTCTGTGAAAAGTTCATCAATTTTGTCGATTTTCCCATAAATCCCAGCCTCTGTATTTTTATCGATTGTACCGAGAATATTATAATTGTTATAAATGATCATACCCTCCATACTTCCCGGAGATCCGCTCTGTCCTTTTGTGATATCTCTGATACTCGTGCGGTATACATTTCCTTCCGCAATCGACATAAGAACACTTGTATCCACGTCATGAATCCCATGCCCAAGCGCGCCAAACCGACTTTGATCCGTTAAAAAAGTAACTGTTCCCAAGCCTTGTACATTATCGCGAACCCATATACCAAGCCGATATTCTCCCGTTTCATATTCAACCGGCTTTATTTTCAAATCTATCGTCTCCCCATTTCGTCTGACCGTCAACACCACGAACGTTCCGGTTAGATTTCCGACAGCCTCCAAAAGCTCTTTTTTTCCCGTAATTTCACAATGATCTACTGCCATAATATAATCGCCTGCTTTAACAATTCCTTTTGCTGGTTCATGCTCCTTTCCATCCGCTCCGGCAATCTGCTCTGTATTAAGAACCATCACTCCGTCCGTTTCCATATAAATACCAATCGGCATTCCTCCGACAAGCACCGTATCATTATTCATCGCTTCTATTCCCGCATCTGTCGAAACCGGTTTCTTTCCACGAATCATTTGATACTGCAAAATACCCATAGCCGCAAAGAAGAAGGAGAGGAATAGACAGAATACAGCGGTCACATACTTTTGTTTTTTCAACATATCCACACCCTTTCTCTGATATCTCGATAATTTTTTATCCGCATCCGCTCCTTCTTTCCTATATAAAAAGAAACGGATACTTCTCTGTATCCGTTTCTAGTATATGTGGTTTCTTCTTTTTCCACACTAGTATTATATTTCACTCTTTGCCATTTCTTTCATTTCACGGGCACTTTCCATAATACTGGATGTAATCTTATCTCCACCCAGAATACGCGCCAGTTCTTTTACCGAATCTTCTTCGTTCAATAGACGAATCCTTGTTTTTACGCTTTCGTTTTCCGCAGATTTTTCAATCAGAAAATGACTGTCTGCCACTGCTGCTATCTGTGAAAGATGAGTAATGCAAATCACCTGCCTGCTTTTACCTATCAGCTTTAGTTTTTCTCCGACTTTTGCTGCCGTAACTCCCGATATTCCGGCATCAATCTCGTCAAAAATCAAAGTCGGCGTATCTTCCGCATCTGCCAGAACCGTTTTTATCGCAAGCATAATACGGGAAAGTTCTCCGCCTGATGCAATATTCTCAAGCGGCTTTACAGGCTCGCCGGGATTAAGCGCAAGATAAAATTCCGCTTCGTCTTTTCCGTTCGCGCTAAACTGTCCTGCATCTTTTAAATGTATCTCAAACCTTGTATCGAGAAAATTTAATTCCTTCAGATGAATACAGATTTCGTCAGCAAAAACTGTTTTATATCGATTTCTTACATCATGAAGTTTTTTCGTTACACGTTCTACTTTTTTTAACGCTTTTTCTTTCTCTTCTTCAATTTGTTTTATATATGCATCATAATCATTAAGCTGTTCTATTCTATGGCGTTTTGATTCGCAATATGCAAGGACATCGCTTACAGAACTTCCATATTTTGCTTTTAAATGATTGATCAGATTCAACCGTTCCTCTGTCTCTTTGAACTCTTCTTCTGAAAATTCAAATTTTGAGGCATATTCGGACAGTTCTCTGTTAAAATCATTCAGAAGGCTGTCCACATCCATAAGCAGAGCGCACAGACGGTCTCCCTCTTCATCAAATTCCGCCGCCTCCCGAAACGCACGTATCGCCCGAGTAAGACAATCACCTGCATTTGCCGAACTGTCCTCGCATGTATAGCGATAAGTCTGCGCAACTGCATCCGTGATTTTTCTGCTCTCCGTCATCCTTCGGTATGTTTCCTCTAATTCTTCATCCTCATTTTCCCGAAGAGCAGCCTCTTCGATCTCGTGTACTTCAAATTCATAAAGAGAAAGTTCTCTTCGCCTTTCTTCATCATTTAAAGAAGTTTCTTCCGCCTTTTTACAGATCGCCCGATATTCTTTATAACATTTTGACATTTCTGATTTGATCGGAGCAATCTCTTTTCTCCCAAAAAGATCCAGAAGCACCAAATGATTCTTCCTTTGAAGTAAGGTTTTATTATCATGCTGACCATGAATGTCAATCAAAAGCTCTGCCGCTTCTTTCAACTTTCCTGTATTCACTGTCTCTCCATTAATGCGGCTTATGCTTCTGCTTCCTGTAAACTTTCTTGTTAAAGTAACCATACCGTCATCCGGAATAATATCCATCTCTTCCAGTTTTTGTATGATCTGTCCGTCGTCAACCGAAAAAGTCAGCTCTACCAGACCATTTTCCGCCCCGTTTCTCAAAAGATCAGAACTATACTTTCCTCCAGGAGCCAGTCCGACAGAGCCGAGCAAGATAGACTTTCCCGCCCCGGTTTCTCCTGTCAATATATTCAATCCTTGTCCGAAATCTACTTCTGTCTCATCGATCAAAGCAATATTTTTCACATGTAGATTTTGTAGCATACCATTCACCTATACTTCTCTTGAAACGATCTTTCTTATCTTATCCATTACGGCCGCTGTATCTTCTACAGTTCTGATTGCACACATGATCGTATCG
>ENA-OPBZ01001155-OPBZ01001155.1-human-gut-metagenome-genome-assembly--contig:-NODE-1155-length-11501-cov-2.359689_pt1 | contig 11501 bp, 9 predicted proteins | sample MGYA00241072_ERZ501459 | MGnify/ENA primary metagenome ERZ501459 (study PRJEB25962, sample SAMEA2042632) | human gut metagenome | biome: human gut; feature: human-associated habitat; material: faeces...
TATAACATGTAACGGAGAGAAAGATGGTTGTCGTTAGCCATTTTTTTTCTTTTTTTGATAAAAAATTGGGGGAGGGTGTGAATCGGTATGAGTCACACCCTCCCTCTCTTAGAACTATCTATTTCCCGACAGCCCCTTCCATAATCCTTTTCAAACTGTTATTTAATCTTCACGCCTTTCACCTTAGAATAACCACTGTAAACCTTTTTCCCATTTACCACACGGTAGGCACGTACCTTGTAATAATAGGTTTTCTTAGAAGTAAGCTTCTTATTGGTATAAGAAACTGTGCTTCCTTTTTTAATTGTTGAGACTGCTTTATATTTTCCGTTTTTGGATGTTGCACGATATACAACATAGCCCTGGGCATTGCTTATCTTTTTCCATTTCAGCTTTGCCTGTTTCTTTCCGGCTGTTACGGTTACAGCAGGTGTTTTGAGCTTTACAGTCTGTCCCGGTGTCGGCTGCGGCGTTGTTGTCTGTGTTTTTACTGAGATATTCTTGTCGTAGCTGCTCCTCACAGCATTGCCCCATTTGCCTGAAACAGCCTGTACACTGTAATAATAGAGAGTATCCCCTACTGTCCTGGCATCTGTGTAAGTAAGCTCTTTTGTCTCCGCAATCTGTGTAAACCGGCTCTCTCCCATCCTGCGTCTGAGGATCAGATAGGAATCTGCAGCATCATATTTATCCCAGGTAATCATTACTGTATTTCCAGAAGCCTTGCATGCTTTCACAGTCGGCATTCCTGCTGCAAAAAGATCCTTTGCAGTACCTTTTACCACTACATGGCACACAGCTGTTACATTCTGATCTGTTTTTACGCGGATATCTGTCTCACCTACAGAAAGCGGTGTGACAACTCCTTTCTGATCCACCTTTGCAACATGTACATTGTCAGAAGTCCATACCAGCTCTCCACCACTTCCCTGAGGGCTGAAGGTCCATGTCAATGCATGAGCCCCACTGTCAATTGCCAGGGTCAGAGTCTTATCACTGAGAGTAATCCCCTCCGCAGGGGCAGTTACCGTTACCTGACAGGTACCCTTGGTACCATTATCAGAAGTCAGGGTAATCTCTGCTGAGCCTGTGCCAACAGGAGTTACCTTTCCGTTTCCGTCAACAGCTGCCACTGCAGTATTTGAAGATGCCCAGTTCAGGGAAGAAGGTTTCGCGCCATTTGGAGAAATGGTATAATCCAGTGTTCTGGAACCACTTTTTGTTGAAAGCGCCAGGCTTGACGGGGAAATGCTGATACCTGTAATGTCAACCGGTCTGGAAGATACGGAAATATTACAGGTTGCATAAACACTTCCGGAAACCCTGGCAGTGATAACTGCCGAACCCTCCCCTGCTGCTGTTACCACTCCGTCATTTACCCTTGCAACAGAACTGTTGGAGGAATTCCAGGTTACTGTTCCCACTGAATCAGAAGGAAGGAGTGTATAAGTCAGGGTATAGCTGTCCCCTTTGGAAAGAGAAAGCTCAGAAGCATTCAAAGTAATATGCTTTGGTGATGCCGGAAGCCCGGCCTCAACGGCCTTCAGCAGCTGGGTTGCTTCATAAACCCTGTTTGCAGAAGCATCCAGAGTAGTCAGTGCGCTGTCTGCCTCAGCATAGGCTCCGGAGAAACCGCTGGCCTGTGACCATCTGGAACGCTCCGCATTGGCTTTTCCCATCATACGGATCAGCTCGCTTTTATCTGCGGCTTCAAAAATCTGTTTATTATTGTTATACGGATCACAGCCGGTGATATCCGTACCGCCACACAGGGCAAACATGACACGAAGTACACTTCCGTCTGAAGGATGGCTTGCCCCCATGCCTACACCCATAAATACATTATCAAGAGTATAAGTCCAGCCGGAAGCTGAACAATAGGAAAACTCTGTCAGATCCGGAGAATATTTATTTCCTGTCAGCTTATAGGGCTCTCCTGTCCATGTAGATGTTTCCGCCAGAACTCTCTTGATACATTCCGGTGTATTCAGGCTGCCACTGTCACAGTTTGCAATTCCCCTGAGATAAAAACCATAGCTTGAATTTGTGTCATAAAGGGGTGTGATCCCATTTTCGCTTAATCCACGCAGCAAAACATCTGCACAGGTTTCCCCTTTGGAAAATTCTACCTGTGTAGGTTCCAGGATCATACCCTGTCCGATAGTATTCTTTTCCACAGTCAGGGTCAGGGTATCTGCCAGGACATCCGTCTGTCCAAGTGCAAAGATTCCGGCCGCCATCCCGACAGCCAGAGTCAGGCCTTTCACAGCCTTTAACAGCTTATTCTTTGTCATTTTCATTTTCCTCCTTATTTTCAGGCCGCTGCAGCAGCCCGTATTTTCTTTTTACTCTTTCCAGTTTCTCCAGCAGGGGTCTGCTTAAGATCCACAGGAAAATCACTGTAGAAGTTGCCTGTACCAGATCCACCGGTGCACCCGAGATATAAAATGCGATCAGACTCTTCTTAGTGATCCGCCCGTAAGCCATCAGGATAGATGCCGGGTTCATAATTCCTCCAAAGATCAGAAACACACTCAGAAATCCGTAGATACACAGGTCGATCTTTCTGGCTTTGAGAATCCCTTTCTGAAAAAGAATTCCAGCCAGATATCCGATCATTCCATAGGAGAACATCTGCCACGGAGTCCAGGGTCCCTGCCCGAAAAACATATTTGAGATCATCATGATCAGACAGGCGCAAAGGAATCCTGCCTCACCGCCTAAGGATACTCCGGTAAGGATTACGATAGCGGCGATAGGCTTAAAGCTTCCAATCATAAAGAAAGCGCTTCTGCCTGCCACTCCAAGGGCTGCCATTACAGCAATGACCATAATCTCTCTTGCCTGTGGATGCCGCCCCTCAAATACCATAAAAAATGGGATCATGGAATATGCAAGCACTAACAAACTGATGATAACATCATGTCTGCCATGAAACTTATGTACCAGGATAAAAAGCACCAGTGGCACAAATGCCAGAAACATGACCAGTCCGATCCAGGTACGCTTCTCGATCTTTCCTTTGTGTATAGGCTGAATAATGATCCCATCCTCTTTCAACTCATATTCTTCCAGGTCATCTTCGGAAGTGTCTGCCATAGAACTTTGTTCCATCACGGACTTTCCGGGTTTTAACAGCTGTTCATTCCGGGTTTCTCCCCAGAACCGGTCCATAAACTGATCTAAAGCCTTTCCTTCAAGCACGCAGCCACCTCCTTTCCGGTAACAGCATCAGGAAAATAATGCCTTGCCATGCGGTTTGCCGCAGTGGTATAGAAACTGTTTCCTGCAAAAAATTCTGCAGCCGGTTTACTGGTCACCACATTCCCCTGGAAAAACAGCCCAACCCTGTCTGCATACTCCGCCACAAATTCCACATCATGAGAAATCATGAAAATCGTGATACCATGCTCCTGAAGCTTCTTAAGGATTTCTCCCAGTTCCTGTTTATACTCTGCATCCAGTCCTTTGGTTGGTTCATCCATCAGAAGAACTTTTGGCTCTACTGCAAGCGCACGTGCAATGCAAAGACGCTGCTGCTGACCACCACTCATGCCCAGCGCATTTTTCTTCAGACGATCTTTTACTTCATCCCAAATGGCTGCATCACGCAGTGCTTTTTCTACAATTTCATCCAGTTTCACTTTGGAACGAATGCCATGGGTTCTGGGACCATAAGCAACATTATCATAAATGCTCATAGGGAAGGGATTGGGTTTCTGGAAAACCATACCTACACGTTTGCGCAGGTGGTTCAGATCCATACTGCCATAAATATCTTCCCCATCCAGTAGGACTTTCCCTGTGATGCGGCAGCCTTCTACCAGGTCATTCATTCTGTTCAGGGATTTCAGCAGTGTAGATTTACCGCAGCCGGAAGGCCCGATAAATGCTGTGATATCCCCTTCTGTAATATTCAAATTGATGTTTTTCAAGGCTTTGAAATCGCCATAAAACAAATCCAGATTGGAAATTTCAAATTTATTCATACTCAATCTTTCACTCCTACCTTTTTCGCAATCAATCCAGACAATGCATTGATACCGATAACAACTACAAGCAGTACAACCGCTGTTGCATAAGCCTGATCCATATACAGACCTTCATTCAGCAGTGCGTACATATGAACTGCCAACGTACGACCGGAGGACATGAGACCATCCGCAACCGTTGTGGCTGTACCTGCGGGATACAGCAACGCTGCTGTTTCGCCGACGATTCTGCCGACTGCCAGGATGACACCTGCCAGAATCCCGGGAACCGCAGAAGGAAGTACAATACGGAATACGGTACGCAGTTTGCCAGCACCCAGACCAAAACTGCCTTCACGATACAAGTCAGGTACCGCAATGAGGGCTTCTTCTGTTGTACGCATGATCAGAGGCAAAATCATGATTGCCAATGTCAGTGCACCACCCAGAATGGTATAACTCCATCCCAGGAAGATATTGAAGAACAGATAACCAAACAAACCATATACAATGGAAGGAATACCGGACAATGTTTCTGTGGTGATACGCACAATAGAAACCAGCTTATTCCCACGTTTTGCATATTCTACCAGATAAATAGCAGAGCAAATACCTACTGGCAATGCAAACAGCAAAGACAATGCTGTAATAATCAGTGTATTGATGATTGCCGGCATCATGGAAACGTTCTCAGTGGTATATTCCCATTCAAAAAGTTCAGGGCTCAGATTGGGAATCCCCTTAATCAGAATATAAGCAATCAGTGCAATCAATACGGTTAATGTAATCACCGCTGAAATCACAACCAGTAAAAACAGGATTGCGGAAAGCGGATGTTTGCGATAGCTTTTCAATCGCTGTAATGTTGATTCTTTATTAATGGCTTCCATCAATGATTCCTCCTTTTCAATGCGGAGAAGGACAAGTTAATAATCAAAATGAATACAAACAGGACTACGCCGGTACCCAGCAGCGCCTCTCGATGCAGGTCTGTTGCGTAACCCATTTCCATAACGATGTTTGCTGTCAATGTACGTACGCCGCTGAAGATGCTCTTTGGCATAACTGCGTTGTTGCCGGCAACCATGATAACCGCCATGGTTTCCCCAATGGCACGACCAACACCTAAGATAACACCTGCCAAAATCCCCTGCTTTGCTGCAGGCAGCACTGCGAAGAATACGCTTCTTTCATGGGTTGCACCCAGTGCCAGAGAACCTTCGTAGTAAGAATTCGGCACCGCACGAATAGCGGATTCGGAAACACCGATAACTGTGGGCAGGATCATAATGCCCAGCAAAATGGAAGCAGTTAAGATACCTTTCCCATTTGTACCTGTCAAATCCTGCATGATAGGTACGATTACAACCAGACCAAAGAAACCATATACGATGGAAGGAATCCCTGCAAGCAGAGAAACCGCCGGTTTTACAATTTTATATAATTTTTCAGGACAGAATCTTGCAAGAAAAATAGCACACAGAATCCCCATAGGAACACCGATGATAACCGCTCCGGCTGTCACATAAATACTGCCGATGATCATGGAGAAAATTCCATAAATATTATTGGAGGGTTTCCATGTTTGACCAAACAGGAACTCCGTTATACCGATTTTATGAATTGCAGGCACACCATTGGCAAACAGGAAGATACAGATCAGTGCGACTGCCAGAATGGACACACACGCTGCCAACAGGAAAACAATTTTCATTACGCCTTCTTTCATTGGTATCTTTCCTCTCCTTTCTCTTTTCAAAAGTTATGCCGAAAGGATTCTCTTTCGGCATAACACATTCCTTCTCTTTTCACTTTTTCTTCTGTTGATTAAGCAACTTCAGACCAATCTGTTGTTGCACCTGTGAAGATTGCTTTTACTGTATCGCTTGTCATATCGCTTACTGTGTTTTCCTGGTTTACGATGACTGCAATACCATCCATTGCGATTACTGTAGGCTGCAGACCATTTGCCAGTTCGCTGTCTTTCAGTTCTCTGGAAGCCATACCGATGTCACATGTGCCTTCTGCTACGGAAGTCATACCTGTTGTGGAGTCGTTCTGCTGTACTTCGATTGTTACATTGGGGTTCAGAGCGATGTATGCTTCTTTCAGTTTTTCCATAACGGGTGTGATGGAAGAAGAACCTGCAACAACAATTTTGCCGCTCATGTTAGATGCTGTGTAAGCGCCTGTGCTGCCCTGGCTGATGTAGCCGTTTTCTTCAACTACTGCCTGACCTTCGTCGCTCATGATGAATGCGATAAAGTCGCTAGCTACTTCAGAAACATCTTCTTTTGTTGCGATGTTGAAAGGACGAGCTACTTTATAAGTACCGTTTTTGATGTTTTCTGCTGTTGCTTCAGCACCATCAATTTTCAGTGCTTTTACGCTGTCATCCAAAGAACCCAGAGAGATGTAACCGATTGCGTTGGGGTTGCCTGCAACAGTTGTCATCATAACAGCGGTGCTGTTTGTGATTTCTGCCATTTCTGTTGTCATATCAACTTTTTCGCCCGCATCATTTTTTTCTTCAATGCCGAACAGTTCGATAAAAGCACCTCTTGTACCGGAACCGTCTTCTCTGGAAACTACAGAGATGGCACCGCTTGTTGCAGCTGTATCGCCGCCTTCTGCTGCTTCTTCACTACCGCCGCCGCAGCCTGTCAGTGCTGCAACAGACATCATCATTGCCAAACCAAGTGCTAAAAATTTCTTCATAATATTTTTCTCTCCTTTTATTTCTTCTTTCCTTGTTTTGCAAATTCATAATACTGTTTTTACGTTAAATCAAATATCTTGTTTATGTTAAATCTATGTTAAATAGCGAGCTTTATTCCTGTGAAAAGTTGACTTTGTTACCACGATATGGTAGCATAAAGCAGCAAATCAAGGTTTTTATGGGAGAGTTTTGCAAAACTGTCCTGTAAAATCTACATATAATCTTTTCTGAGACTTAACGTTAAAACACAGAGCAATCATCATTTAATAGAAAATCTATTTTCTAGAATTTTATAGAAAAAAACAGATTTTTGTCCTATGTAAAATATTTTACAAAAGCGAGGGGGTTATTTTTCTTATGTTAAATAATAGAAGCACACGAGGACCTCTTCTTTGTATATTCAGCGCCTGTCTATGGGGCTTTACCGGCACCGTAGGGCAATTCCTTTTTCAGCAAATGGGGATTTCATCCAAGTGGCTCGCCTCCAATCGTATGCTGGCAGCAGGTATTTTACTTCTAATATATATCTATTGGCGCAGAGGAAAAGAAATTTTTGATATTTGGAAAAATAAAAAAGATGCGAAAGATATGTTGTTGTTCAGCTTAATTGGGATGTTGTTCATGCAGTACGGTTATTTTCTTGCCATCGGGCATTCCAATGCTGCTACGGCTACCGTTCTGCAATATTTAGCGCCTGTTATGATTGTCATTTATGTTTCCATACGATACCATAAAATGCCGTCTTTTTTTGAATTTGCCGCTGTGCTCTGCGCACTGCTGGGAACATTCTTACTGGCAACCCATGGAAATGTAAAAAGTTTATCTATTTCACCACTGGCTTTATTTTGGGGACTGCTTTCTGCCGTTGCTCTGGCTTTTTACACAGTCTTCCCCAAAAATCTTCTACAGAAGTATGACACCATACTGCTCATTGCTTGGGGTATGTTGATCGGTGGCATCTGTACCAATTTTGTTGCACCATTCTGGCACTTAGAAGGGACTTTCAACTTCGTTTCTATTGGATGTATCCTTTTTGTGATATTCTTTGGTGCCATGCTGCCCTATTTGACATTCCTTTATGGGGTAAAATATATTGGTCCCACGAAATCCAGTTTGCTGGCTTCTGTAGAACCATTATCCTCTACAGCTGCATCAGTCGTTTGGCTTCACACCCACTTGGAATCCATTGATTACATTGGCATTGCTTGCATCATTGCAACTGTATTCCTTCTTTCCATTCAGCCAAAACCCAAAATCAAAGAACAAAAAAGTATTCAATAAAAAAAGCCTGAAATTCTTAAATCAGAATTTCAGGCTTTTCTATTATGCAATCAATTATTTATAGCGATGCAGAACATGGTCTACGATACCAACAATCTTGCCACCTTCCAGATATACACGAGGTACTCTCTTTGTAATAACACAAGTTAATTCATAGTTGATGGTATGCAGTTTATTTGCCAGTTCTTCGATGGGCAGGACTTCATCACCCTGTTTACCGAATACAACAACTTCGTCACCCATTTTTACGCCAGGAATGTCTGTTACATCCAACATGCACTGGTCCATGCAGATTCTGCCAACAACGGGAGCAAATTTGCCGTTTACCAGCATTCTTGCGTCATTAGACAGGTTTCTGTTGTAACCGTCTGCATAGCCGATAGGTACTGTTGCGATGATTCTGTCTGTTTCTGCAGTGTATGTTCTGCCGTAAGACAGCTGAGAACCTGCAGGAACATGTTTTACCAAACCGATAGTGGTTTTCAGTGTCATCAAAGGTTTCAGATCAATTCTGCCTTCGCATTCATCAGAAGGAAGCATACCGTATGTAATAATACCGGAACGGCACATATCCAGATGTTTTTCAGGATAAGAAATGATGGTAGCACTGTTTGCGCAATGACGCAGACCAATGTCAACACCTGCTTCTTTCAGTGCGTCTGTCATTTTCATGAAACGATGGAACTGCATGTCTGTAAATGCAGGATTGTCGCCCTGATATGCATCTGCAACGGCGTGATGGGTAAAGATACCTGTAATATGGATATTGGGCATTTTGCTCACTTCAATGATTTCTTTCAGGGATTCTTCAAAATTTTCATCATCTGTCTGGAAACCAACGCGTGTCATACCTGTATCCAGTTTGATATGACCATCTACAACAACGCCAGCTTTTGCTGCTGCTTCCTGAAGGGCTTTGCAGTATTCCATGCCGATCAGCGCCTGTGTGATCTTCTGTTCTGCAAGAATATTTGCACAGTCTACAGGAGTATATCCTAAAATCAGAATGGGCTTTGTAATACCTTCTGTACGCAGACTCATACCTTCTTCGATGTTGGAAACACCAAACCAGTCAAAACCTGCTGCTTCCAGTTTACGGGCTATAAAACCATCGCCATGACCATAGCAGTCCGCTTTGACAATACCCATAACTTTCTGACCATCTTTCATTTTTGCCTTGATGCTCTTAATGTTATAGTCCAGCGCATCCAAGTCAATTTCTGCCCAAGTTCTTCTAATAAAATCCATCTTCATACGCTTCCTTTCTGAATTGTCTGTTAAACAAAGACAAAAGTTTTTGTTTCAGCATGTACATTATAACATACAGTGTATTTTTTTGCAATAATGGACTAAATTATTTATTGATGTATGACAACTTTTAGGCAAATTTAACAGAAAATTAACTTACGCAAGATAAAAACGAGAGAACAGCTCGAAGACACTTTTCAGCCCTTCATCCACATCTGCCACGTGGTCTGCATCCCCTACAACGGCATAAGAAAGTCTTTCATCCATCAAAGCCATAGCGATTTCACTGCTAGAAACAGATTTAGAACCACATGCCAATATCAAATGGTCTGCTGTGACAAAAAACGGCTGATTGCCAATGGAAATCATGACTTTTTTCCCATCAAAAGAAGTCACCCTTGTATCGCACATAGTTTGTACACCTGCTTTCTTCAAACCATTGAGCAAAGGTCTAGCCATTGCACCCAGCTCTGCTCCCATACGACTGTTGGCTTCCAAAATTTTAATTTTTGCCTCTGGCAATTTGTTCATCAAGAACTCTGCCAATTCCAGACCTAAGGAACTGCCACCTACAATAACAATCTGCCCTTCACCATATTTCTTTAATGTTTCATCATCCATTCGCAACACGTTTTGTGCCAACTGATATGTGGTTGTTTCCAACCCTTCCAAATTGGGAATAATCGGTTCGCTTCCCATTGCCAACACTGTAAAATATGGTTTCTTTTCCATCACAAAGTCCACATCAACTTCTTTTCCAAGGATGATGTTCACACCCAATTCCTTCAGCGTATGTTCCAGATAAGAAACGAATGTACCGATTTCTTCCTTTCTGGGAGGCAGTTTTGCCAAATTCAGCTGACCGCCTAAATGATCTTCTTTACATACCAAAGTTGTCAAAAAACCACGTTCAGCAGATTTTTTCGCTGCATACATCCCTGCCGGACCGCCGCCAATAACAAGTACTTCTTTTCTAGTGGCAATCTTACGACGCTGATTCTCCATATATTCATGTCCCGCTTCAGGACAGAATGCGCAATGCAGTTCTTTTCCTTTTAAGACATCCATTATGCAGTGGTTGCACGCCTGACAGTGATTAAACATTTCTTTTTTCTGCAGTTTTTCCACATAATGAGCATCTGCCAAAAAGGCTCTTGCAGAACCCACAAAATCACACAATCCTTCTGACAGAACGCGTTCTGCTGTTTCCGCATCCTGAATACGATTACATGCGATCACAGGCACAGAAGTATATTTTTTTATAGCACCTGCCAAAGGTGCATAAGCGCCTTTAGATACATAGAAAGAAATCTGTTCCACAGGAGATTCATGCCAGCCACCTGTTACAGTAATGGCATCAATGAATCCTTCTTGTTCTGCTTTTCTGCAAAAAACGATGGTATCTGTAAGCTCATAGCCGCCATCTAACATCTGCGCGCCAGAAACCTTCATCAAAATCGGGTAATCCCCCACAGATTCTCTTACTGCCTGTAAAACTTCCAAAGGGTATGTCATTCCTTTGTCTTCTTCCATACCATATTTGTCTGTCCGCAAATTGGTGATAGGTGACAGGAATTCAGACAGCAAATATCCAGCAGAAGCACTAATTTCCACTGCATCCACACCATTTTCTTTACAAAAAGCTGCCGCTTTTGCAAAGTCTGCTTTTGTTTGCAACAAATCTTCTTCTGTCATTTCCTGAGGTTCTTCACGAAAAATAGGTGAAGCCACTGGAGATGGTGCCAAAAGTGGCTTGTCTCCATGATTTTTTCTGCTTTCATTTCTACCGCAATGGAATAACTGCACAATCAATTTACAATCATACGCATGCAGACGTTCAGCCAATGTTTTCAAGCTATTTCCATCTAATGTATCTGCATGATACATCTTTTTCAGCGCACCAGCACCATTAACCCCCAAAACCATAGTCACTGCTGCCGCGCCGCCCTTAGCCCGTTCTTCATAGAAGGCATATTCTCGTTCTGTCAGTGCATCGCCTTCAGCAAAGCCTGTATGCATAACCAGCATGATCCAGCGATTTTTTAATTCCAAATTTCTAATCTTAGCGGATGAAAACTGCATTTCAAGTCCTCCTTTATCCATAAAAAATATATATCATTCTTTTCTTTTCAGCATACCACAGAACACTGTTTTTTACCATAAAAAAGGAACTCTCTAAAGCAACTTCCCCTTAAGAAAACATTGATTTTCCTTTTTCTTGATTTCTTAAGGGGAATTGCGAAGGCTACCTGCATAAGAAAACATAACAAATTAAATCTTCA
>ENA-OPBZ01001157-OPBZ01001157.1-human-gut-metagenome-genome-assembly--contig:-NODE-1157-length-11489-cov-2.556148_pt1 | contig 11489 bp, 12 predicted proteins | sample MGYA00241072_ERZ501459 | MGnify/ENA primary metagenome ERZ501459 (study PRJEB25962, sample SAMEA2042632) | human gut metagenome | biome: human gut; feature: human-associated habitat; material: faeces...
AAATTGCTTTTATCCAATATTTCACATAATCTTTTATAATGTCTGCTGTCAATCTGAAACAGATTAGACACCTTCAAACCGGTAATAAGCGGTGCACACTGAAACGCCAATTGCAATTCTATCTCATCCAAATCTGCATTCTGCATGATTTCCCAGGTCTCTATTCGCATGACCGTTCCCTCCTTTTGAGTTAGTCTTTGCTAACTCATTTATATAATAACTAACCCCCTTTCATTCGTCAATACATACTTCTGATACGTTTTCTCATTTTGTTCAGTCTCTGACGAGTACATGCCTAAAGGAGTGCCTGAGATGTCCCGGTTTAGCAAGGTAATTGCTATATTTTTTGATGGCAGGATTCACTATCTAATAGCTGCAAAATATAATTAGACCATCGACATAATAAGCAATATGTGGTTTGAACAGTAACTTCCGGTATGGGAAGTTACTGTAGTGAGCAGTTTCCTATAAAGTAACAAAAAAAGGCATCAACATAAGTTTTTGCCTTTTTTGTAGAATTCATGCGGAATAAAAACATAAATGCACACGATATGTTTTTGTCCCCTATATAAAATGCTTTTGCAAAACAATCTATTAACTACATTACCTTAAACATATTCTTGCGGCTGATCACTCCGATTTCTTCCAGAGAATTGATCATACGATATACGGTTGCCACACCGATCTTGGAGTCTTTCTTGGATGCCTTAAAATAAATTTCTTTGCAGCAAGAACAATCCTCCTCCAGAATAATATCTAAGAGTATCATACGCTGCTTCGTAATTCTGCAGCCGGAGTCTTTCATTTTCTGAATAATCACTTCTTTTGCCATCACAGTACCCTCTTCTTTCTATAACTTATTATAGTTAGCGTTTACTAACCCACCTTCAAAAAATAATGCGAAATAATTTTTTATTTCACGCTAGTTAGTATAATCTAACTTCTATTAGTTGTCAATGCTTTTTTCTTTTTTCTTGAAAAAAAATAGGAGACGTTATATAGTATATATTGTGTGTTTCGATATGAAGTTTACAGGAAAATGGTGGTTTCACCTGCCGAAGGAGTAACACTCTCAGGTGCCAGCATCTGCTGGCGCAACTGTAAATGGATCGACTCTCTGGAGACACCCGCTTGGCGGGGGCCGAAGGTGCAACGTACGAATAGGAAGCAGTAGGAGTGCAGTGACTATGAATATATCATGGCACAGGCTGCTTCCCGTACGAATCTCTCAGGCAACAGGACGGAGAAGATATTGGACAGATATTCTTAAGATAATCTTCTTAATCCCATGTATCAGACTGTATATGCAGCGTATATGGGGTTTTTTATTTCAATTCACGTAAGTGCTGCTAAGCCTGCTTTTTCAATTGTTTCCGGATGAAATTATTTATATCAATAGTATTTGCTCAAAACACAAAGACTTTGTGTTTAGATAAAAAAGAGAGGCAGGAGTATTTCAATGTGGAACACAATCAACATTTTTCTTAAAGCAGTGGACGATTTCGTCTGGGGAGTGCCGCTCATGGTGCTCATCATGGCAGGAGGTATAATGCTCACAGTTCGTCTGGGGCTTCTTCAGATGAGAAAGCTTCCTCTGGCACTAAAGTGGATGGTCAAAAATGAAGAGGGCGGCGATGGCGAGATTACGAGCTTTGGCGCACTCTGTACCGCGCTTAGCGCAACAATCGGAACCGGCAACATAGTCGGTGTAGCAACTGCAGTCGGTGCAGGAGGACCGGGAGCACTTTTCTGGATGGTGCTTGCAGCCTTCTTTGGCATGGCAACAAAGTATTCAGAGGGACTTTTGGCTGTAAAATATCGTGTCATCGGCAAGGACGGACATAGTCTCGGCGGACCATTCTACTACATAGAGCAGGGAATGGGTACAAAATGGAAATGGCTTGCAAAGATATTTGCATTTTTCGGCGTATGCGTTGGACTTTTCGGAATAGGAACATTCAGCCAGGTAAACGGAATATCAAGTGCTGTAAACAACTTTTTTGACCCTAAAAACCAGCATACAGTAAAGGTTTTACCGTTCCTTGGTGAGTATTCATGGTCAGTTGTCATTGCTTCGCTTGTACTGGCATTCTGCGTGGCAGCAGTGCTTATCGGCGGAGTAAAGCGTATTGCAAGTGTCAGCCAGATAATAGTTCCTTTCATGGCTGTTATATATATTGTATTTGTGCTCGTGCTTGTGGTATGCAATATCACAGCGGTTCCGGCAGCGTTTGCTACAATAGTAAAGGCAGCGTTTTCACCGAAGGCCATAACAGGCGGTGCCGTGGGAAGCTTTCTTGTTGCAATGCAAAAGGGTGTTGCCAGAGGAATCTTTTCAAACGAGGCAGGACTTGGTAGTGCCCCGATTGCAGCGGCAGCAGCCCAGACAAAGGAGCCTGTACGTCAGGGACTTGTCAGCATGACAGGAACCTTCATTGATACAATAGTTATATGTACACTTACAGGACTTTCCATCGTGCTCACAGGCGCATGGCAGGTTGACGGACTCGAGGGCGTGCAGGTTACTACATACGCATTCCAGAATGGTCTTCCTTTACCGAAAGAGCTATCAGCATTTGTACTTATGCTGTGTCTTGTATTTTTTGCCTTTACAACTATACTCGGTTGGGATTATTATAGTGAGCGGTGCTTAGAGTATTTGAGTGGCGGAAGGATGAAATATGTAAAGGTGTATCGCTGGATATATATACTTGCAGTTTTCATCGGACCTTATATGACTGTAAGTGCGGTGTGGACTATCGCTGATATCTTCAATGGTCTCATGGCTCTGCCAAATATGATAGCGCTGTTTGCTCTTAGTGGTGTTGTTGTTAAGGAGACAAGGCATTTCTTCGAGCGACATAGAAATGGAGAAATCGAGGATTAATTATGTTTTATATTTTGCGACATGGAAGAACAGATTGGAATGAGGAGCACAGACTGCAGGGTGAGGTGGATATCCCACTCAACGAAACCGGCAGGCAGATGGCTTACGATGCCGCAGAAAAATATAAGGATATAGATTTTGACATATGCTACTGCTCCCCACTTAAGAGAGCACAGGAGACGGCAAGGATTTTTCTTGCAGACAGAAACCCTGCAGTAGAGATTATCACTGACAACAGGCTCCACGAGATGTGCTTCGGTGATTATGAGGGAGTGAAGAACATCAGGCAAAAGCCCGAATGCCCTGTCTACCTGCTCTTTGAGGAGCCGGAAAAATATGTGGCAAAGGACGGCGCAGAGAGCTTTGAGGAGCTATATCACAGAACAGGCGAGTTTATAGAGCAGGTGCTGAGACCGCAGCTTGAGGCAGGCAAAAATGTGCTTGTCGTGGGACACGGTGCAATGAACTGCAGCATAGTCAATCAGTTTCGCGGCACACCTATAAAGGATTTCTGGAAGGATATGCAGGGAAACTGCGAGCTGCTTAGGGTTGAATAAATTTAGATTATTCTGAATAGCTATATCGTTTGTAATAGATAGGGCATACCGGTTGTGGTGTGCCCTGTTGCTGTCAGAAACTAATTTCAATAATATGATATCAGGGTCAAAAGGTCAAAAAGCCGTTCATGCTTGCATGATAAGGCTTTTGACCCTAACATCATAACATCTATTTATAAGTAAATGAATGTTATATTATAAGTAATACTAAATTGACCGCATAGCTTTATGCTCGTAAAATAATTTTGTAAATTTTTTATAAATAAGAGTATAAATATTTGGAGGAACCAATGAAAAAGACAACGAACTCTTCACCTTACCAGTTTGAGGGCAGAATACCTCTGTCTCAGGCTATTCCGCTTGGACTGCAGCATGTTATGGCTATGTTCATCGGAAACCTTACACCTCTTATCATAGTTATGGGAGCATGTGGACTCACAGCGGACGCAGGCTTTGCGGAGCTTAGAACAGCTCTCTTACAGAATGCAATGATTATCGCAGGTATTGTTACATTAGTACAGATGTTTTCCATCGGACCGGTCGGCGGAAAGGTACCTATCGTTATGGGAACCTCTTCGGGCTTTCTTGGAGTATTAAATAATACAGTTGCAGCGTGTGGCGGCGGAGTTATAGCATATGGAGCTATTATGGGAGCCTGCCTTGTGGGAGGTATCTTCGAGGGCATACTCGGAGCCTTCTTAAAGCCTTTACGTAAGTTTTTCCCGGCAATCGTTACAGGCTCGGTTGTTATAGCAATCGGACTTTCACTCCTTGGAGTGGGAATCAACTATTTCTGCGGCGGAACAGGAAAAAATGATTACGGCTCACTGCCAAACCTTTTCCTTGGAATGGTTGTACTTATAGTAATCGTGCTTCTCAAGCATTTTGCACCATCACGCAGTATTTTTTCATCATCTGCCATCCTTTTTGGTATTCTGGCAGGATATGTTGTAGCAATCATTATGACACTTACCATGTCGCACACAGGTGTGACCGCTGACGGTGTCAAGTACACATACTCATGGGTTGTAAACTTTGACGAGGTTAAAAATGCAGCATGGATAGCAGTTCCAAGCTTTATAGGCTTTGGAAAGCTTTCAGATGTGGGAATTTCCTTCCATGCCAATGCAATCATCCCAATTGGCATCATGTTTATCGTTACTGCAATCGAGACAGTTGGCGATATCTCAGCCTGTGTGGAGGGTGGAATGGACAGAGAGGCTACAGATTCAGAGCTTTCAGGCGGTGTTATCTGTGATGGTCTTGGTTCATCCTTTGCAGCGCTTTTCGGAGTACTGCCAAATACCTCATTCTCACAGAATGTAGGTCTTGTTTCAATGACAAAGGTTGTCAATAGATTTGCTATTTCAATGGGAGCTATATTCCTCATTATCTGCGGCTTCTGTCCAAAGATCGGAGCTCTCATGTCAATCATGCCTCAGTCGGTGCTCGGCGGAGCTGCGGTTATGATGTTTGCCTCTATCCTGATTTCCGGAATTGAGCTCATCACAAAGGAGCCAATCGGCAGCCGTGAGATTACAATTATCTCAGTTGCAATCGGTTTAGGCTACGGACTTGGCGCTACAACCGGTGCTACATCGCATCTGCCATACTATGTACAGCTTATATTCGGCGGTTCAGGTATCGTACCTTGCTCGCTTTGCGCTATTCTTCTCAATATTATTTTGCCGAAGAAATCAAAGAGCGCACCATATATGTGGGATATGGAAGAGAAAGACGATGTGAAGCGTGTGGATGACTAACGCTTAGGATTTTGAAGCCGTCCGGTGCATTATGAACACCGGCGGCTTTATTGTTTGTGGGAAAGTATGGAAATATATGGAAAAAGTGATTTCAATAGTGGGCGCAGGTGGCAAAACCACTCTCGTTCATAAGCTTGCAAGGGAATATCACAGGAGAGGAAAAGGTGTGCTTGTCACAACGACAACGCACATGTATGTCGAAGCAGACACTGACCTATCCTGCGATTTTTTTGCGTTAAGGGATAAAATAATAAATAATGGATATTGCATGGCGGGGCAGAAAATATCAGAACATATAAGGACAGAAAAGTCAAAACCGGAAGGCATGGTTTATAGTAATGAAAAGCTAAAGATGTGCGGACTGCCGTATGATTTGCTCGATAAACTGATTAAAGACATGCCACAGGCGTTAGATTATGTTATAATCGAAGCAGATGGGGCAAAGCACCATTCCCTCAAATATCCGGCAGCGGATGAGCCGGTCATATATCCGGGTACCACAGATGTTATCATAGTGCTTGGCACATGGGAAAAGGGCAGGTCATGTAAGGATGTTGTATTTCGATATGAGCTTATGCAAAATGAGCTTGGAACGGCAGAGGATGCAGTGGTTGATGATTCGGTTATAGATACGCTGCGGCAGGTCTATGTCAGAAAGCTGCGCGATAGTGGGTTTGAAGGACGAGTATCGTGCGTTTTTGCGAATGAGCGTGGAGGGCTGAATAGTTGCAAATATGGAAATAATAAGGTAACAGGGTAATTAATCAGATGAGCATGAATCAGAGCAATAATCAGATAATAAAGAAAAATTTGTTAATCATATGCCGCGGTGCAGGAGACCTTGCGACCGGCATCATCCACAGACTGCACCGGGCAGGACATAGGGTGATAGCGCTTGAGACAGACTATCCGGCTGCCATACGGCGCCAGGTGTCCTTTTGTGAAGCAGTGTATGATGGGAGCGCAGTTGTAGAGGGTGTGACAGCCAGACTAGTTCCTGCCTTGGCTGATGCAGAGACTGATACAGAGACACATTCAGGGGAAAATGACACACCGGCGGCTCATATTGTATCAGAAAAGTGGGATAGTTCAGCCATCGAAGCTGTGCTTGAAGCCGGAGAGGTCCCGCTTCTTATAGACCAAAAGGGTGAGTCAATTGCATTTTTAAAGCCGGATGTTGTGGTAGATGCCATAATAGCAAAGAAAAATCTGGGCACCACAATCGATATGGCACCGCTTGTGATAGGAGTAGGCCCGGGCTTTACGGCAGGGCAAGACGTGCATCTGGTGATTGAGTCCATGCGTGGGCACAATCTGGCGCGCATCATTACCGATGGCATGGCACAGCCCAACACAGGTGTTCCGGGAAATATCGCCGGCTTCACAAGTGAGCGTGTGATTCACGCTCCGGCGGCAGGATATATTCATGACGTCAGGAAAATCGGAGACATCGTGCAAAAGGGCGATGAGATAGCGCGGATATATCCGGATAAAGGAAGCTATGACAATAAATTGTCTGAATATGTTCCGGTAAATGCTACAATTACAGGCATCATACGAGGCCTTATCCGTGAGGGTTATTATTTCAGGAAAGGCTTCAAGATAGCGGATATCGACCCGCGCGAGAGTGAGATAACAAATTGCTTTACAATCTCTGACAAGGCAAGGAGTATAGCAGGCAGTGTGCTTGAGGCGGTATCGGCATTTGAGCACGGCGTAAAGATTTATTAAATAATAAATGAGGGTAACTATTAAGGTGTTTTAGTGGTTCTGAATAGTTACAGTGAGGATAAATAGATTGACGCAGGAAAACGAATTAGATATCAATAATCAGAAACAAAATAAAGGAAAGCTCACACATTTTAATGAGGCAGGGGAAGCTCACATGGTGGATGTGCATGCAAAGGATGACACATACCGCGTGGCGAAAGCCTGCGGCACGATAAAGGTAAATGACGCTGTATACAGGGCTGTATCTACGGGCACGGCTAAAAAGGGTGATGTGCTGGGAGTGGCAAGGATTGCAGGAATCATGGGAGCAAAGAACAATTCCATGCTTATTCCGCTCTGTCATCCTATTGCTATGACAAAGTGTGATGTTGAGTTTGAGCTGGATGAAAAAAACAGCAGTATCACGGCAATCTGCACGACAGCCTGTGTGGGAAAAACCGGTGTAGAGATGGAGGCCATGACAGGGGTCAGTGTGGCGCTTCTTACCATATATGATATGTGTAAGGCGCTAGACCGTGGAATGGAAATCGGGCAGATACATCTGCTGGAAAAATCCGGTGGCAAGAGCGGACATTACGTTACTGATCACAACTAACAATGTGACCGGCAACGATTACAGCTCATTTAAAATGCTGAGAAGTTAAAAATACACAATTAATCAAGGATAACAGGGTGATGTAATGTATACTGTAGGGATTATAACGATAAGCGATAAAGGCGCAGCGGGCCAAAGAGAGGATAAAAGCGGTCCGAAAATAAAGGAACTGCTTCCCAAAGATAAGTATGATGTGGTTTCATATAAAATAATACCGGATGAGAGGAAACAGATTGCAGACGAGCTTGTCAGGCTGTGTGATGATGTAAAATGCAATCTGGTGCTTACAACCGGAGGTACCGGTTTTTCACCGAGAGATATCACACCGGAAGCTACAATGGATGTTGCAGAGCGTAATGCACCGGGTATCGCTGAGGCACTGAGAGCGTACAGCATGAGTCTTACACCTCGAGCCATGCTTGGCAGAGGAGCTTCAGTTATCAGGAAAAACACACTGATAGTCAATCTGCCCGGCAGTGTGAAGGCAGTGTCGGAGAGCATGGATTTTCTGATGGGAAATATAGAGCATGGGCTTGATATTTTACTGCAGTATGACAGTGAGTGCGGTCGGTGTACTAGGTGTGGTTTGGAATAGTTAATATTTACAGAGATAATAATTGGAGTGTGGGATTATATGAAGCTTATGAAGACAACGGAGGCAGTCGGACAGGTGCTCTGCCACGATATCACACAGATTATCCCCGGTGTGAAAAAGGATGCGGTTTTTCGCAAGGGGCATATTATAACAAAAGAGGATATACCGGTGCTGCTTAGCGTCGGAAAAGACACCATATATATATGGGAAAATGATGAGACCATGATGCACGAAAATGAGGCAGCAGAGATGCTTTATCGCATGAGCGCATGTGGCACAAATAGCAATGAGACCGACGTCGAACATCATTGTGAAGCCGCAGAATCCGGCATTTTTGGTGGCACCGCAAGTAAAATGCATCCATCCCCTGTAAAGGAAGGCAAGATAGAGGTGATTGCTGACTGTGACGGACTGCTTAAGGTGGACAGCGAAAAGCTGAAAAAGGTCAACTCCTTTGGTGAAATGATGATAGCCACGAGGCACGGCAATACCACTGTGAAAAAGGGTGATAAGCTCGCTGGAACAAGAATCATACCGCTTGTCATAAAAAAAGATAAGCTAAAGGAAGCTTCTAATATATGTGAGGATGGTCCAATCCTTGATATTAAGCCGTTTGTGGTCAGAAAAGCAGCAATAATTACAACCGGAAACGAAGTGTACCACGGCAGGATAAAGGATGCGTTTACCCCTGTCATCGAGAAAAAGATAGCAGAGTTTGGTGCACAGATGATGTTTCATGAGGTGTTTGATGATGATGACAAAAAAATAACAGACGGATGCTTACGTGCAATAGAGGCAGGAGCGGAGATTGTATTCTGCACAGGAGGAATGAGTGTGGATCCTGATGATAAAACACCGCTTGCCATAAAAAATACAGGCGCGCGGATCGTGTCGTACGGTTCACCGGTGCTGCCGGGAGCCATGTTTTTGCTGTCGTACTATGATGCAGGTGACAGGCTGGTGCCGATATGTGGACTGCCTGGCTGCGCCATGTACAACAAGCGCACGATATTTGATATTGTATTGCCGAGGCTTATGGCGTGTGATATGATTTTGGCAGATGAGCTTGCCGGACTTGGAGAAGGCGGACTCTGCCTGAATTGTGATGTCTGCACGTTTCCTAACTGCGGTTTCGGGAAGGGCTTTTAATATGCGCGATAGATTTGGCAGAGAGATTGACTACATGCGCATATCGGTGATAGATAGCTGTAATCTGAACTGTTATTATTGCAACCCACAGGACAATAATAAAAATTGTCAGGCAATAAATACACTTAGCGTAAAAAAGGTGCTTTGCATAGTCCGCGCAGCCACAAGGCTTGGAATCACGCATTTTCGTCTGACAGGCGGTGAGCCGCTTCTGCATCCGCAGATTGATGAGATGGTTTCACAAATCAAAAAGATACCCGGTGTCAGGAGTATATCGCTCACCACAAACGCAGTATTGCTTGCGCAGCATGCAAAGCAGCTTAAGGAAGCCGGCATAGACAGTATAAATGTGAGCCTGGACACGATAGATGCGTCAGAATATGAACGCATCACAAAAAAACCGCTGCTTGAAGAAGTAAAGCATGGAATCAATGCCGCTATAGAGTGCGGAATAAGAGTGAAAATCAATGTGGTGCTCACACCGCAGACAGATGTGGTGGCTCTCACACGGTATGCTTCAAAAAAAGGCACAGATATCCGTTTTATAGAGATGATGCCGGTAGGTGAAGGGCATACCAACGGAGTCGAGCCGTATGAGAAGGTTATTGGCGCACTTTTAGAAGTATATGGAACTCCTTGCCATATAGATACTGAAAATAGAGAAGAAATTAATTCGGGATATAATAATGCGGATAACGGTCCGGCAGAGTATTACAGTTTTCATGGACTTGATATCAGAGTAGGGCTGATTCAGGCAATCCATGGGAAGTTCTGCGATACCTGCAACCGCATACGTGTTACGGCTGACGGCAGGCTTATGCCATGCCTGGGAAGCAGCGTGACGATGGATTTAGTACCTGATTCATGCGAATTTACAGATGATTTGGAAAAAGATTTTGTAATAGTTCAGGCACTAAAGGCTGCCATAAAGGCAAAGCCGGGGTGTCACAATTTTAATGATAATGCGGTGACATATACAAAAACTACAGAGACAAAGACTACAGAGATAGAAGCTGCGGAAGTAAATGCAGCAAGAAATATGAGCCGGATAGGGGGCTGATAGAAAATAATGGGAAAGCTTCTTGCAATCAATATAAGCAAAGAGAGAGGAACTGAAAAGAGAGAGGTGCCACAGGCGGAGCTTGTTGCAGACTATGGCATCATGGGAGATGCACATGCCGGAAAGTGGCACAGGCAGGTCAGCCTGCTTTCAGCGGAGAAAATATATGCCTTCAGGGCAAGAGGAGCGCAGATAGACAACGGCGCATTTGGCGAAAATTTAATTATATCAGGATTTGATTTCAAGAATTTACCGCTTGGAACACGCTTTTGTATAGGAGATGCTATCCTGGAGATGACGCAGATAGGCAAGCAGTGTCATTCGCATTGTGCTATCTACAAGAGGATGGGTGAGTGCATTATGCCAAAGGAGGGTGTGTTTGCGGTAGTCGTAAGAGGTGGTCAGATTCATGCCGGTGACGAGGTGAAGTTGATTCCGGCCAACATATATGCTTCGATAAAGGACAGACCTGTGGACAGCCGCTGTGAGCTTTTGACAGTCATAGAAGGAGCACATGCCGGGGCAAAGGCACTCTATATAGATGGCAGAATAAGAGTGGCATACGGCAATGTGTGGGCAGATGCACACATTGATGAAGCTGCTGATTATATGGTAAGGCTCTATGAAGACAAAGAGTATTACAACACCAAGGTAGTTAATGGACAGGCATATGCCAGAGAACATCTTGCATACAAACGTTCAGCGGATATTGTGAGTGAGCGTTTAAGACAGATTCATTCAAAGTCTTAAGGGTTTTAAATTATTCGTTTGACAAAGAAAATGATTGTTATTATAATATGCAGGATTTAGATATAGAGGAGAAATTTCTGATGCAACATATTAAAGAATTATATGAATATAGGGAAATGATTATAAGTCTTGTAAGAAAAGACTTAAGAGGAAGATATAAGTGTTCTGTTCTTTGATTTCTTTGGACATTCGTCAACCCTTTATTACAGCTTATCGTGTATACAATTGTGTTCTCAATAATTATGAGGGCAAGCTATGAACAGTATTATTTGTTCCTTTTCGTGGCACTTGTGCCTTGGATGTTCTTTTCATCAAGTGTAACTGATGGTGCGGCAAGTATATTAAAAGAGAAGGATATGGTTAAAAAGATATACTTCCCAAGAGAGGTTCTTCCAATATCAA
>ENA-OPBZ01001158-OPBZ01001158.1-human-gut-metagenome-genome-assembly--contig:-NODE-1158-length-11486-cov-3.902721_pt1 | contig 11486 bp, 15 predicted proteins | sample MGYA00241072_ERZ501459 | MGnify/ENA primary metagenome ERZ501459 (study PRJEB25962, sample SAMEA2042632) | human gut metagenome | biome: human gut; feature: human-associated habitat; material: faeces...
GGGTTCAGTTTTGGGTATGGGAAAGGCGCGGTCTGCTGGCCGCGCCTTTGTTTTTATGTGCTCTCATTCTTTTTGGCTGTAACCCAATTCATAAAAACTTCTCCTGCACTAATATTAGTTTTTGCTGAACAAATCTCTTTATATTGATAACCAACATTAAATTTTTTTGTTTTCACATCATAAATCATTTTAATCTCTGTGGGGGTGGGATAGTTGTATTTCGCACATACTTCTTTAATCTTGTCCAGTCCGTGTGTTCCTGTTCTTAAAAGTTCCATAGCACGAGAAGGGACTATCCCCATTTCATTTAATGTTTTGATTTTTCCGTCTAATTCAAAGAACACATTGAACATCTGGCTCTTGGCTTCTATGGAACAATAGGCAAATATTTTATCTGCTGCTTTACCGACCATGTTTAATGTAAGCGCAATCAGTTCAGACTGCGTATCCATCAATTCATCTTCAAACACCTTATCCTTTTTTCCACCTTTTAGCTTATCAAAAATCCCCATATAGATCTCCTTTGCGTTTTATCCCTCCCACTGCCCGCTGGCCGGAAAAAGTGTACAGAGGTTGGGACAGTCTGCGCTGGTTTCCTCACGAAGCAGTCATTGCTTTCTTAAAATCCTCAAATAGTTTGAAGACTGATTCAACTATTTCATCTAAATCTTCATAAGTTCCAAAAATCGGCTTCTTTATTTTGTAGTTTGGAGCAATCATCAATCTGGAATATTCTCCTATTGGCAGCCCTAAGATTAGATTTCCGTTTTCTTTTACGATCCAGACTATATCTACCAGGCCGCCGTCTAAGATCATGTTGCCGGAGAACGTATAGGTTCCTATCTGAACTTCCTCAATCCAGAAATATTTCTCCTTGCTTTCAAAATGTGCTTTATATCCCAACTGTGCAAGACTGTCCAAAACAATTTCACCATCAATATAACGCAGCCTTTCATTTAAGGGCGTTCTTTCTCCGTTAAAAGTATTAGAAAGCATCTCATATCTTTTAATAAAATTTGTTTTTTCTAAAGCAGTTTTTACGTCGCTGGGTAGACAAATCATTGATTGATCCATCCTCTCTACTCCGTTTGCTACATAATTTTTGTTTTTCTGCCGTTCTCTTTTGGAGCAAAATGTTCCAGCGGGGGCGGCCCATCAAATCAATTTCATTTTACCATCCAAGGAAGGAAATGGGAAGTCCCTCGCCAATCCATGTCCCTGTCCCAGCGTTGGGTGTGGGTCTCCTCCTGTCTGCGGCGGGCCCTGTAAAAGGTGTTGCCTTCCCTTACTGAAAATGGGTGAAAAAATGACCGTCCTCCGGGATGTTCCCGGTGAGCGGTCAGGGTGTCGGTTTTGGTTTTCAGACCCGCCGAACCGATATAGCCGCGCAAACGGGTGTATCGGTTCAGCGGGTACGCGGGGTAAGCGGCGTAAGACGCGCAAGGGGGCGCGGGTCGCCGGTGGCGACCTCAAGGCGTGAAACGCCTTGAAGCGCCGACCGAGCTGGCAGGCGAGACCAGCCCCTTGGACGGAGCGCAGCGACGCAAAAACGGCGGGTTGCTTTAATCTGCAATCCGCTGTTCCGCCTCGCAGAGCGCACGATTTCCGCAGGAAATACCACTGCCCTTTAGGGTGGTGAGTAAGTGCGCCCTTACGGGAGGAAAAGAGGAGGCCCCCGGTTTCCCGGAGACCTCCCAGCGGATTCAATTGTGCTGCGGCAGCTTCTGCATCAGGTAATCCTCCAGCGCAGACAGCTCCATCGTCCGCACCTCCGGCAGCACTTTCTCCAAGATTGCACCCTCCTGAATGAGCCTACGGGTACGGACCTTGCGTTCCTTGACCCGGTTCCGTGCCTGCGCTTCCTCCAAGCGGTGCTGTGCTTGCAACAGTTTCTTCTCTGCCTCTGTCATAAAAATCCCTCCTCACTTTCTCCGTTGCCAAACGATTTCGTACCCCAGCGCATCGGCAAGCTGGACGGCTTCAACATAGCGCAGGGACTCCCGTTGGAGCTTATTGGACAGGTTAGATACGCTGTCAGACCAGCCGTGTTCGTCATGCAGCAGATCGACCACCTCCTGCATGGTCATGCCCTGACGGACGATGTACGACTTGATTTCATTTCTCAGATTGGATTTCATCAACTTTTTACCTCCATATTTTCGTGATATTGGTTTTTGAGTAAGTGAACTGTGTACGCTTTGCGGTGAAAAATCTGCCGTTCCGCAAATCCACTCAGATTTCCGTCCGTGATGCCCTGTACACAGCAGCACCCTATCGGCTTCATCGTTCTGTGTGAGAACATACAGAACGGCAGGATATGCCGCAATCCGGAGCAGCGGATTCACGCTTCGGTAAATCACCTGATGGTGCAGTGCGTTCGACCTACGACAAAAATCTTTACGGATTTCACAAGCATTGATTTTGAAGCCGTTAAAATAGGCTGTCCGTGTACGGCTCGGTACGGCATAGACGGCTTGTGTACGCTGCTGTACGCCGGTTTTGTGTACCGAACGCCGATTCAGCGGCAGATTTTACACGATGCTGTGAATTGCTTCACCAAAGGCACAAGCAAAACCGTATTTTGCGGATGAAGTTGAAAAATGCCGTACAGAGTGTACGGCGTGTACGGCAATTTTGAAGTCCGGTTCTCATTTTTAATACGGCAGTGGGTTGACCACTTCAATGCCCATAAAACCGCGCACCCGCTTGCCACCGACATGGACATTGTTGGTGGCCTCTACATTGTAAAGGCGCTCGTTCTGCGCCAGTTCCGAGCTGAGACGATTTGCAGACATGGGCTTTTGCGCATTGTCCTCGCACCAGCGCTGATACGCCTCATACAGTGCCTTGGAGCTGGCTTCACTGTCGGCCTTGAAGCGGATATAGCCCTCAGATTGCAGAAACTCGATCACATTGTTGCTGCTGCGCTTGACCGTCTCCATATTCTCTCTGGCCTTGCCGGAAATGCTGAACTGATAGTTGTTCCCAATCAACCGATGCAGACCATCCAGACACCAGAGGAAGATGCCCTCCTTCTCCCGCAGCAGCTTATCCACCAGAAACGGATCATCCACTCGGCCAGCGGGCCGGTCTTTGGTGGTCAGCACGATCTGGCGGCGAAAGAAGCCGTCGGACTTGTCGTGCAGGGCGGTGAGCGCACCGTTTCCGAAGCAGAGAAAACGCACATAGAGCTGGCTCTGATAGCTCTGGACGCCTTTGCGCTCCATGTCCATCTTGCACTCAGAGGTCACGATGGATTTGATATAATTGGTCTTGGGCAGGGCGCTCATATCCATATCGTCATCCACCATCAGGAGCTTGTTTTCCAAGTCTGCACGGCTGAACCGGTTGCTCTCCACCTTCTGGATGCTGGTGGTGTTCATGCTGTCGCCCAGCAGGGAGCGTATGACCAGACCGATGCGGCTTTTGCCCTCGCCGCCCTTGCCGATGAGCATGAGCATTTTTTGCCCCTTGGTGGTAGGCAGCAGGCAGTAACCGAGAAATTCCTGCAAGGTTGGAATGTCCTCCGGTTGCAGCAGCTCTGATAGGAATTGCAGCCACTTTTTCGGAGTGGGTGCGTCAGGGTTGTAGGCGACCGTCAGCCGGTTGTTGCAGTAGCTCTTATCGGCGGTAAAGCTACCGTTCATAAAATACGTCCCGTTGGCAACGTGGATGCGGTCCGTCTCAATGGGCAGCGGCGGTGAATACGCTTGCAGCTTGATGCTGGCAAGCAGATTTGTCACAACTTTGGACAGTCCGGAGGTCAGCACACCGGAGATTTCCTCCAGAATGAGATTGCCGATCTGCCCCTCATCCTCGATCAGTCCGTCCACGGTGAAAAGCCGCCCACGCACACATTTCATGGGGTGTTTCTCCAAAAACTGCTGGCAGAACAGCACCTCGTTGATGTGCCTGCCGTCGTACCACTCAGGCCACGTCTGCGGTGTCATATCCATCTTCCAATTCCTCCTTGTGAATTTTCTCTAACCTCCGTCGCAGCCCGTCCAGCTTTTCGTCCGCCATCTGCTGCTGAATTACTTCGGCACGTTCGTGGGAATCCCCGGCGCACAGAATATCTAAGTAATATTCCGTTTCATCGAGCTTGTGACAGGCTTCCACGAACCGTGCGGGAACAGGCTCGTCAGGAGATTGCGGCGCATACCGCACCTTCCAGTTCCGCAGCACACGGGCGTAATCGGACAGAACAGAAAAGCACAGCCGCTCGTTTTCCATGAGCTGCTGTGCTTCTGTTCGGATGCGTTTTGCGTGGAGCGCCGCTGCGCTGGGCGGCTTGTCCGGGCTGAGATGAAAATCTGCCATCAGCTTCCGTGCCGCATCATAGGGCGAAAGCTGAAACAGTCTGCCCACAAAGTCGATCACATCCCCGTGCTCCCCGCAGGCGAAGCAATAATAATGATCGTCGGCCACATACAGGCTGGGGTTCCGGTCGTTGTGAAAGGGGCAAAGTGCTTTGCCGTATCGGTTCACATCGATCCCGTACAGCTCTGCCGCCTCCCGCAGATTGACATTTTCTTTTACGATTTCAAAAATACGCATGATACCTCCATTTCTGCGCAAAAACGGCGGCCTGCCCAATCTGGGGCAAGCCGCCGTCTGCGTCTATTTTATGCTGTTTTCGTTTCTTCCTCGTTCTTAGCTTCTCGCAAGGCTTTCTTCCATGCGCCCTGCCGTTTGATTTGTGCTGCATACCGACAATCGTCACTGCAATATTTCACATCTGACCTTGTTGTGATAAACTCCTTGCCGCAGTTTTCGCAGGTACACGCCCGGCTGCGGCTCTCTGCCGCCTCCTGCCGGTAGAATTTTGCCCGGCAGTTGGGACCGCAGAACAGGGTGTTCGTCCGTTTGGATGCAAATTCCTGCCCGCAGCACTTGCAGGTCAGCATGAAAGGCTGACCGACAGCGTGTTCACCAGCCTTGATTTTCTGATACCGTTCCCGGCTTTTAATGCGATGTCGCTTGAGCTGCTCCTGCCGCTTGATTTCTTCCTCGGTCAGCTCCGGTGCGGGAAGCTCAAACTGCCCGATAAAGCGAAGGTGGATCTCCACCTCCTGCACCCGGTCACCGTCGATACGCTCCGGGGCGTGGACGATGATTTTCTCAATAAACTCGTTGATCATGGGTGTAGTCAGCTCGGAGAAGTCCGTGTACTTCCTTGCCAGCTCCAGAAACTGCTCCACACGGGCGGCGTCCTCCGCAAAAGCGGACAGCTTTTCTTCTGCTTCTGCGACAGAGGCTTGCAGCGCTTTCTGCTCGGCTTCGTAATCTGCCAGCAGACTGTCAAAGCGCTCATCGGTAATGCGCCCGACAGCAAAGGATTCATAGAGCTTTTTGATGATGGTGTCCAGCTCAGCAATACGCTTTTTGTCCTTGCTCAGCTTTCGCTTGGCATCTTTGGCCGCTTCCACCTGCCGGAGCTGGGAGGCAGAGCGCACCTTTTCCATAAACGCCGCCTGATTGGAAATTGCAAAGGTGCTGACCGTGCGGATGGTGTCCAGAATCAGGGTGCGCAGAGCTTTGGTCGTGATATAGTGGCCGCAGCAGGCGGCAGTTCTTTTCTGATGGGCGAGGGTATAGGAGGAACAATCGAAGAAGTCAGATGGATAGGGATTGTTCTCTGTGCCGCCTTTGGAGCGGTGGTTATACATCTTCTCGCCGCAGTCGGCGCAGTACAAAAGGCCGGTCAGCGGATTCGCTTCCCCCAGCGTGTCGATGCGCTTGGGCGTCTTGCGGAGCTTCTGGGCAAGCTCCCATGTTTCTCTGTCCACAATGGCCTCGTGGGTATCTTCAAAGATCAGCCAATCCTCCTTGGGATTCATTACGGCGTTTTTATCTTTATAGGACTGCTTGTGGGAGCGAAAATTCACCGTATGCCCCATATACTCCGGCTTGGAGAGAATCTGCCCCACGACATAGCCGCTCCAGTTATAGGGATTTGAAAATTCCTCCTTGCTTTTCCAGATCCCCTTGCCCTGCTTGCCGAAGTACACGGCGGGCGTCTCCACCTTATCCTCAAAGAGAATACGGGCAATATCGTAGGGTCCTTTGCCCTCGATGGTCAATCGGAAAATGCGGCGCACCACGGCGGCGGCTTCCTCGTCGATCAGCCAATGGTATTTGTTTTCCGGGTCTTTCCTGTAGCCATAGATAGCGCAGTTGGTGGTAGGCTTGCCGGATTCTCCCTTGACCCGGATGGCGGTTTTCTGCTTGCGGCTCAGGTCGCGCAGATACCACTCGTTCATGATGTTGAGGAAGGGCGCAAACTCGTTGCTGTTCTGGTCATCACTGTCCACGCCGTTGGCAATGGCAACAAAGTGGACGCCATGCTGCCGGAAGAATACCTCTGTGTAAAAGCCGGTTTGCAGATAGTCACGCCCCGCCCGGCTCATATCCTTGACAATGACATGGGCCACCTTGCCTGCTTCAATGTCCGCCACCAGCTGTTTCCATGCCGGACGCTCGAAATTGCCGCCGCTCCATCCATCATCAGTATAGTGGCGGCAGTTGGTGTAGCCTCTCTGCTGGGCATAGCTTTCGAGGTATTTTTTCTGATTCACGATGGAGTTGCTATCACCGGCATTGTCATCGTCACGGCTTAGCCGCTCATACAGAGCGGTGATCTTTTCCTCAGTCTGTTTCATGCGCATTCGGCGCTCCTTTCAGACTGACGGCTCATTTGTGGTGCTTCCATTATAGCACAAGTGCCGTCATTTGTAACCCCTTCATTGCGGATCATCCGCAGAATCTTTTCCTCCATGGTCTCCACCGCTGTTTCGCTGAATGCGACCCTTACCTTATAGGTGGTGCCGCCGATGCGCCGAATGATGAACTGTTCCTGTTTCGTTTGCTCCATAGGCTTCCTCCTTGCGTAATTTGTTGGTTTTTGGTATAATAAGTCCGGTTCCGTTGGCTGTAAGCCAATCATGTCTTTATGCTGGTTTTCCATGTTCTTTTTCTCCTTTCTACCCTCTGTGTTTAAGATAGTAACCTTAGTAACTTGCGTTTAGATTACCCTTTCACTAATAGGAGAAAAACGGGGTGTAAATCGGAACTGTTTTTTGAGAAAAAAAATATTTTTTCGAGGAGGTGAAGCTGTCGTGGAACCATGGGAGGATGAACTGCTGTGGGATGATGATTTTTCCGATGAGGAAGAAGATACCGAGGAGCAAATAGAGGAAGCCGACCTTGAAATGGATGAGGATAGCTTTGCCGATTGGGAGGATGCGTCGGACGGTGCGCCGGAGAACGAATCGCTGGAGGAAGCGCTTGCAGAGGAACGCACGCTGGAGCTGGAAAGCGAGCTGGAGCAGGACGAGCATCCCAGAAACTATGCCGCCGAGCTGGAGGACGAGGAAGAGGAAGCCGCGCCCACCAGCGAAAAACGGCTCAAGCGGGAAATTCGCGCAGAGGCTGTGCGGCGGCTGGAGGAAGCAGCCCGGACGGAATCGGATTTTTTGACTGTGGTAGACGAGTGGAACAAGCTGGACAGAAATCGGGAACGCCGGGAGCGTGACCACGAAAACCTGCGCGGGGATGTGCCGTTGGAGTTTCAGGCCGTGCCAGAGCCGAGAATTGCTCCCCTCTGGATGAATCTGCCAAGGTTCCGCCAGCTCTGTCAGGGAAATTTTCTCGACATCATCTTCTCCTGTCCCTACGAGCTGCATGAGCTGACAGCAAACCGTTTTCTCTCCAAGCTCTTCTTCACCCTCAGTGATGAACAGAAGGAGGTACTGTATTACCTGTTCGTCAAGCAATACAGCACCACAAGGCTTGCTGCCATCCGTGGGCAGTCCGACCGGAATATCCGAAAGTTGCGTATGACCATTCAGAAAAAGCTGCAAAGGCGGATGTATGAGCATCTGAGTGAAAAGCTGGAAAGGGACTACAGCATTACTCTGCGGGAGCGCGAGTTCGTAGAGGAATATGAAGCACTGCTGCAAACCATGGGCAAAGATGCCGTGATCCGCCGGGAAAACAAAACCAAACCGAGAAAAAAGAAAGCCGCCCTTGACGATGACAAGGACGGTTGATACAATAGTAATACGGTTAATATATAGTTGGATTACGAGTTGAGAGGAACAGCGCCATGAAGAATCTCTTTGAGCAGTCCCGTTCCCATTGGGTACGGTATGACCGCTATGAACTGAAAACAGCCGCAGACGGCAAGCGGTATAGCCCGCCGGGGAAGAATGCCAAGCCCGACATATATAATCCCTTGAAGGAAGCGCCGGGAATCGTGCTGGATGCGCTGAATGTGGGAATGCTGATGATGAACCGCAGCCCGGAGGACGAGGTGCAGAAGGCCATTCTGGAATTTGTAACCCATTACGGTCTGCTGGGCCTGATGACAGCGCTGCCCACCACGCCGTCCTTCATGGATTATGAGGCGGTCTATCTGCCGAAAAACCACTTCATCAAGGCAGAATCCATGGAAACCGAGGACTATCTGGCGCTATTCTATCCCTTTGACCAGCTGGATCTGGTCAAGAAGGGCATTGAGTCCAGATGGAGCGTGTCCGGCGACAACATGATGGTGGCGCTGACCATGACCTTTGCGAGTGAACCCATGGCGAAAACCATGAGCTTCCAGCGAGAGTATGCTGAAGCCTATGACTGGGTGGCGCAGCAGTTCAAGGACTGGGCCTTTACGCTGACCACATCTATTCTGTACTACAACGATTATGACCTGATCGATGAGGATACCCGGAATCTGTATCGCAAAGGCATGGCTGCTTTCGGCGGCATTGCGCCCAGCTATCATATTGAGCTGCTGGACAAACCGACCATCTATTGGGACTTCCATTCGCTGCTGCTGGGCATCCAGATGATGTTCAGCTTCCTGCTGGTGGACGGAGAGAAGCCCCTGCGGCTGTGCAAGCACTGCCAGAAGGTGTTCCTGAGCAGCCGCTCCAATTCCGCTTTTTGCAGTCCCCGCTGCAAGAATCAGTATAATGTCTATAAGAGCCGTGGGAAGAAAACCAGCGAAGAAGATTGAGGTGAAACGACATGGCAGACGCCAAGAAGGATAAACTGCAAATCCGCAACAGCACAGTGGATTTCCTTGTGTTCACGAAAGATGCCCATGAGGATGGCATTGAGGTACGGGTACAGGATCACGACGTTTGGCTGACCCAAAAGGCCATTGCACGGCTTTTTGATGTAGACCGGAGCGTTGTGACAAAGCATCTGAAAAATGTATATGAAAGCGGTGAATTGTCCGAAGATGCAACTTGTGCAAATTTTGCACAAGTTGCGGATAACGGAAAAACCTATCACTATAAGTTCTACTCTCTGTCCGCCATCATAGCCGTAGGCTATCGGATCAATTCCGGCAGAGCCACGCAGTTCCGCCAGTGGGCAACCAAGGTGCTGGACACCTTCACCAAGCAGGGGTATGTGCTGGACAAGAGCAGGCTCATCAATGGGCAGATTTTTGATGAGGACTACTTCGATCACCTGATTTCCGAGATTCAGGAGATTCGGGCCAGCGAACGGCGCTTCTATCAGAAAATTACGGATATTTACGCCACTGCTGTGGACTACTCTCTCGATAGCCAGACCACAAAGGATTTCTTTGCCACAGTTCAGAATAAGATGCACTATGCCGTCCATGGCGGCACAGCGGCAGAGGTCATTATGGCACGAGCCGATCACACCAAGGAACACATGGGGCTGACCTCATGGAAGAATGCTCCTGACGGCAAGATTGTCAAGGCAGATGTGTCCGTTGCAAAAAATTACTTATCCATGGATGAAATGCAGGAACTGAACGAAATCGTCACCATGTATCTGGACTATGCTACCCGGCAGGCCAGACGGCATATTCCCATGACCATGGCAGATTGGGCCTCCAAGCTGGACGCTTTTCTGCAATTCAATGATGCAGAGATTCTGCAAAATAAGGGAAAAGTCACCGCTGCCATTGCAAAAGCCTTTGCCGAAAGCGAGTTTGAGCAGTACCGCGTCATTCAGGATCATCTGTATCAGAGCGACTTTGACCGTCTGGTAGCCAGCACGGAACAAAAGAACTAAAGTGTAAAAATGCCCGTTATCGGCCACGCAACCGATAACGGGCATTTGTCATTCATATACAAGCTCGGTCAAAACGATTTCCTCCGCGCGGCTGCGGATGCTGTTCATGCGGCGTACCCATTCCATTTGATCGGCAGCTTTGAGTGCTTCGGTCACGCCTTCTTGCTTCACCATTGCAGAAACGATGATTTCCATGCGCTCGTTGCAGGCTTGGTCGATCTCGGCAAGGTGCCGATGCAGCGTTCCGTTTGTGAGCAGGTTTGTGTAGAAAATAGGGCGATGTTCTTTCAGATAGCTGCGGCGCATATGTCCATACTTGCCAATCTGGTATTCCGGTTCCTCTGGCAGCGCAAGGTTTGGAATGAGATAATCGCCCTCCTGACGGTAAGTGCCGCCCATTTCCTCAAATAGAGATTTCATAAAAATTAGCTCCTTTTTGTGTTGATTTCCAGCGGTTATACGGACTTTTCTTCTCCTTTCCTACAACTGCTGTTCCATTCACCACAAATGAGCCGCAGTCATATGTATTAGATGGGAGAAACCACCCTTTACATATTAACTCTTGGTTCGATATGGAATTACTCTCGCCTTGCAATTCGTCCTCATGGGACAATCTCGGATAAAGGGCGGTAATGAGGTTTTGGGTGGCTTGTCTTAACATAAAATCCTCCGTTTCCGACAGCCAGCCCCACTATTCCGTGGTTTCATTGTACCACGGAACAGGGCTGGTTGTATAGCGGCAAAAGTGTCAAATCTGCTTCTTTACAGCTTATCAAATCGCCGGTTTTTGTGTAGCGTCTTGTTGTGCCGGTTTCAGTAGAAAAGTTCATCTTCCTGTGATATACTCATATCAGCTTCAAAATCCAAACATAAGGGAGAGGTACTCTTGGATAACAACAACAATAAGCGGGAAAAAATAATCATATTCATTTTGGGGGCTGTTCTAATCATCGCCGTCTTGTCCATAATCGCCATATTCAGCAGTGCAATCATGCGTCTGCTCGGCTTTGAGTATGAGAGTGTCGGCGGCTTTATCCTGTATTTCATAATCGCGTCGATTGTTTCATATCCCATGAATTTAGTCGCAGGCGCATTTCCAAAAGCATTGCTTAACCTTGACAGAATAACAAGGGAAATGGCCGTCTGTATGTATGTGCTGTTAGATACTATCACTACATTTTTCGGCTTTTATATCGTCGATTATTTCATGCCCTCTGTATCTGCAAATACGATTTCGCTGATTGTTTTGGCTCTGGTGTTTGCACTCTTTGGGATTAGTGATGTAAAGAAAAAAGAGTCCTGATTTCAGCTTTTCCAGTTCCAGCGGCCACGCTCCCCGGCATGGCCGCTTTTTCCATTCCCCGGTTCACGCCGGATAGGTCGGCTCCTGTGTAGCAGCGGCTTCCGCTTCCAGTACCCGCGCCATTTTGTCG
>ENA-OPBZ01001160-OPBZ01001160.1-human-gut-metagenome-genome-assembly--contig:-NODE-1160-length-11470-cov-2.141042_pt1 | contig 11470 bp, 9 predicted proteins | sample MGYA00241072_ERZ501459 | MGnify/ENA primary metagenome ERZ501459 (study PRJEB25962, sample SAMEA2042632) | human gut metagenome | biome: human gut; feature: human-associated habitat; material: faeces...
GTGGTGATCTGCGCCGCCAGATCGTTGCCGCTGACGGTAAAGGTCATGTCAAAGGCATCCGGATCCGGGGTATCCTCGCGGTCTGCTCTTTCGGTTCGATGTATGGTTATATTCACACAGATGTCTTTATAATTTTGCGACCTCAATACAATTTGAATAGCCGCAGAATGCTTGATATCCTCCATGGTGTTTTCTCCCAATGTGAATATCAGCTTACCTTCCGAATATCTGATAGCCTGGTCTGTTGCCAAAACGTTAGCATCATCTGACTTTACCATATTGATTAATTCTGTCGTTCCCCTGTCTTCCGGCAGTCCCGGTATCTGTACTTCCTTCTCTCCTTTGGCTGCCCAACTGTAATATAAATTCTGCATTGGAATTGCCGAAACTTCCGCCTTTTCAATTGCCAGCTTCACCGGTGCAGTCAACGGCTTATAGTATTCCGGATGCTGTACCGGGGTAAATGTTGCCGTGTAGGTTCCATCGTCTCCGACACAAGGAACCTCGTCTCCGATGATCTGCCAGGTTCCGTCGATGATCTCGGTTCCCAGTTTTGCCGTCAGTCCTGTCACTGTGAGTTCACTCAGCTTATTGCCATAGGTTCCACAGGCAATGCCCTCCCCTTCTACAGTAAGTGGAGCCGGGGCGATGTCAACGATCAGATTCTTCGTCTTCTCAGAGAAGAAAGAATTGTCATTTCCTTTGTAGACGAGGGTAAACGTGGTCGCACCTGCAGTCCGCGCATTGTAGGTTGCGGTGCCGTCCCGGAATTCTGCCGCATTTACCACCGGGGTATCCTCGATCCGGATCTCAAAGCTGCCCTCCGTATCTTCCGCAGAGATGTTCTTTCCGTTTGTCACAAAGTTTACCAGTGCCTTTACATTAAAAGTAATATCTTGTCCATAGGTGGGAATAGCGTTATCTGTTCTCTCGAACAGCAGACCCGTGGTGTACTTTACACCAACTGCGTTATTCTCCCCAAGAGAAGGGTAGTAGGCGATTCCCTTCTCTTTGTCGTTGGCTTTCTTTGTCCAGAGTTCGGTGTTAAAGTCGTATGTTTTGAGTTCTTCGAAAAAGCTGGAAGAGGTCAGTTGCAGGGTCGTACGCCCCAAATTGCGTTTATCATCTGCTTTACATATATCGTTATTGAAATAGCAATTCGTTGTACCGTAATCTCCACTGTTCACTATTCCTGCACAATCTTTATCACTTGTAACAGCAGCTATACTAATGCAATGATCAATAACTTTAAATGGACTATAACCGCAGATTCCTGCCGCATAATACTCTCCCTGCACGTCTCCTGCAAAAAAGCACTGGGAAATTATAGTGTTTTGTCCGGCATTGCTGCAGATTCCACCTGCTGTATACCCTTTTACCGTTCCGGTAAAGGAGCAGCCATAAATTTCGCCCACAGACAAGTTTCCGCAAATTCCTCCTGTCTCGGTATTCGAAGTCGAAACAATCACTCCGTTGGCAGCCAAAAGCATTACTTTACCGCTTTCTGCGATCTGACCATTTATGTTACCTATCCCGCCAAACAAGCCCAGACAATTACCTGTCATATTGACATGGCCTATCGTATGTCCGTCTCCACTGAATTTTCCTGTGTACGGAGTTCCTGGATCTCCAATGGAACTGAGTTGTACTCCGCTCACATCTATATCGTTCTCCAAGACGTAGTTTCCGCTCCATTTTGTATCATCCCGTCCGATGGCTACGAATTCCTCCGCCGTGGTGATCAGGGTATAGATATCCCAGTCGTCGCCATTCGTTGTAACATAGTTATAAACCGGTACGGAAGCAGCCTTCATCTCTCCGATCTTTGCCACCTTTGTCAGATTGATGTAAGTCCCTTTGGCTGTACCAAATCTACTTCCTGTACCTGTAGCCACTGCAGTGTTGGTATCGACACTGCCCTCATTCCAGATTGTAGAATTCAAGCCCTCCGGAAGTGCACCGCAAAGCTGCCCTGCCGTTAATGCTGTTCCAGCGTCAAAGCCTCCGGTAATTGCATCCATATTGTAATAACAATTTGAAATATGCCCCGTACTACTAGTCTCTGTTTTTCCTACAATTCCGCCAAAAGATTCTCCTCCACTGACTTTCCCCAGATTTACACATGCAGTAATACTCGCAGACGCAGTGGTATCATCAAAGATGCCAAATATTCCACCACCGGCACTTTGATAAGCTTTATTTATAATCATTATCTCACCGGTATTCAGGCAATTCTCAGCAATACCACCCATCCCGGCAATACCACCAACTCTCACTCGCCCTGTTACCTTACTACTATTGTAACATTGCGAGACTTTACCAACCGAATATCCTCCAATCTTACCGCAAATACCGCCAACATCTGTTTTGCCGTTTATTGTATTTCCAATACTCCGACAGTTCTCAATATTTATTCCTTCTGCGTATCCCACGATAGCCCCAACAAAGTTTATTCCACAAATAACAGAATCTTTAACCGTAATATTTTTTATGGCACTATCAACATTAAATTTTATGCATTCTCCAAACAAGCCGACACGATCTGATTCACCACTTATCTGCATTCCCGTCACAGTATGGTTATCGCCGTCAAAATTCCCTTGAAAAGAATTACTATGGTTTCCTATTGGTGTCCATTCCTTATTAGCCAAATCAATATCCGCAGTCAACACAATGTATTTATACCTATAAGCCTCTCCGGCATTCACTTTCTGTGCCAGATACGCAAGTTACGCCGCCGTGCTGATCTGATAGGGATCATTTTCCTCACCCGTACCCCCCGCAAAACTGGTTGCGGCACATTCCACCCACGAATCTCCTTCCGCTCTCGCACTCACCGGCACGGCAATCCACGCCAGTGACGCCAGTGCCAGCAGGGCCAGCCTCATCTTCATGCTCCATGCTTTTGTACTTTTCTTCATAACCCTCATGCCTTTCTATATCCTGCAAAATTTCAAATATTTCCCAACCCTTTGCAGATGTAAAATCCCAATCTTGTTTTTATACTTTCCGTATCATTTATTATACCGAAAAAGCAAAGGCATCGTCAATATTTTCCACACGATTCGTCTCATATTTTTATAAAATTTTGTCAAACAAGTGCGCCCACCGCAAAATCGAGCAGGCTGGCTCATCGTAAACACAAAAAAGGAGCCACCGGATCTCTCCGGTCACTCCTCGTTGCCTTCTCTGAAAAATATATCCAGTTTTCCCAGACATTTGATCAATGTCTTCATTTCTTCCTCGTCCAGATCCCGAATGATCGTATGGATCATTTTCCTGTGGAAATCTCTGTGATGGAAAAAAGCTTTTCTCCCCTTCTCTGTCAGGGTCACCAGCACTACACGTTTATCTCTGGTGCTGCGGTTGCGGGTGAGATATCCTTTTCTCTCCAGACTGTTCATATTCGTGGTCAGGGTTCCCACGGTGACATGCAGTTCCCCGGCGATCCTGGACATGCTCTTGGGTTCCTCGATGCCGATAGCCTCCAGAATGTGTATGTCATTATTTGTAATATCCTTGAATTCTTCTGTTATGACCGCCTTTGCCTCTGCATCCATCACGTTATGGAACAGGTTCACCAACAGTTCATTCAGTACCCGGTTGTTGCTCTTCTCCATAGTTTTCCCAATAAATGTCTCTCTGGTATACCGGCAATACTCCCGGGCCGCAGGCTTCCTGTCTACCGGACCGCGTCCATGCCGTTGTCGTGTCCTTAGTCGTTATCAGTATACCGTCTACCAGGTCATCACGCAAGCCCCAATCGTAAGTCCGGCGCCGAATCCCGCCAAAACGATGCGGTCGCCGCAGTGCAGCTTTCCCTGTCTGTGCAGTTCATCCAGCAGCACCGGGATGGAAGCGGATGACATATTTCCGACCCTTTCCAGATTGGTGGGGAATTTGTCTCTGTCTGCATGCAGTCTTTTCGCCACTGCATCAATAATACGTGCGTTGGCCTGATGCAATACGAACATATCAATATCCGGCACAGCAAGTCCGGCATCTGACAGTGCTTCCTCGATACACTGTGGCACCCGTCTGGTGGCGAACCGGTACACTTCCTGTCCGTCCATCTGAATATAATGTTCCCTGCCGTCCGTCGGCTGGTTTTGGTCCGTTTTTGCCGCTGAAGTCCTTGCATATGGGGTTGTCAGTTCTCTTGCTCCGCATTGCAGGACTCCGCCACCGGTGCCGTCGGAGTGCAGTGCCCGGCCCAGAATGCCTGCTGCCGGTATCCGTTTCTCCTCCGCCGTCTCCTGCATCCCTTTCTCTGTCTCCGGCAAAGCGTTACTGTATTCCACCGCCCGAGACTCCGTCCTGCATCGCTCCACAACTACCGCCCCGGCGCCGTCTCCGAACAGAATACAGCTGCCCCGGTCCTTCCAATCCACCAGTTTAGACAGTACCTCACTGCCGATGACCAGCGCATTTTCCGCAAGTCCCGTCCGCAGATAGGCATCCGCGGTATTCAGTGCAAACAAAAATCCGGAACAGGCCGCATTCACATCAAAAGCCAGTGCATTCACTGCGCCGATGTCCGCCTGCACCTGACAGGCGCAACAGGGCAGATACTGCTCCGGAGAGCAGGTTGCCACCAGAATCAGGTCGATCTCTTCCGCTCTTTTTCCTGCCTGTTCGAGTGCTTTACGGGCAGCTTCTGACGCAAGTGTCACAACCGTTTCGCCAACTGACACATGTCGTTCCGCAATACCGGTTCTCTCCCGGATCCATTCATCCGAGGTTTCCACCAGCTGTTCCAATTCTTTATTTGTAACGATCCTTCCCGGAAGTGCACTTCCGGTTCCGGTGATTCTTATGGTTCTCACGCCATTTCCTCCATGATATCCACTGTTCTTTCTATTTTCTGCGCCCGCCAGGCATTGCTGCCGCAGAACAGCAGTCCGTTATCCACATCTCCCATTGCCGCATTGATCAACGCTCTGGTGATGCAATAAGGTGCCGTCTTCGGATCGCAGGTCTTAATGCAATGTCTGCATCCGGTCATAAACCGTTCCCCGGCCGCCACCTTTTCCAGAAAAGCATTCTGTATAGCTCTGCCCGGCATTCCCACCGGGCTTTTCACAATGACAATGTCTTCTTTCCGTGCGCTGAGATATGCCTGCTTGTATGCATCTGCCGCATCACATTCCTCTGTGGTCACGAAACGGGTTCCCATCTGTACCCCCGCAGCCCCGAGGTACAGGCAATGCTCCAGATCCCTCCGGTCATAAATACCGCCTGCAGCGATCAGTGGAATTTCCAGTTCTGCTGCCTGCCGGATCATTGCCGTAAGTTCTCTCTCATAGTTCTCCGGTGTGTAAGCATCCAGTTCTTCCCGCTTAAATCCCAGATGTCCTCCTGCCAACGGTCCCTCTGCCACGAGAAAGTCCGGCTTTCTGTCGTATTTTTTCATCCAGTATTTCGTGACGACCGACAGGGCACGGGTGCTCGACACGATCGGAGCCAGCATCGTCCGGTGGCTGCGCCCGGGCATTCCGTTTTCCGTCTCTGCCACGACTCCGGGCAGATCCAGCGGCAGTCCGGCACCGGAGATAATGCAGTCGGTACCTGCCAGCACTGCTGCCCTGACATAATCCTCGTAACGCTGCGTTGCCACCATGATGTTGACACCGACGATACCGCCTCTTGCGGTCTGTCTTGTTTTTTCTATTTCTTTTCCGATAGTACGCAGATTACAGGCGATGGGATCTCTGTCAAAATCCGGCTCCCGGAAACCGATCTGGGCAGTAGAAATAATGCCGATCCCACCGGCGGCTGCCACTGCTCCCGCCAGACCGGACAGGCTGATTCCCACACCCATGCCTCCCTGGATCACGGGAATATCTGCATGTAATTCCCCCAGGATCATTTTTCCGTGCTTCATCCCACATCACCTCTCATTACCGCTTTAATACTTGCGGAACCTTTCATAACGTTCCTCTGCGATTTGTTCACCGGTCATGCCGGTATATTTTTGCAGAAATTCCTTGATATGTTCCTTGAGATACCCGCCGATGGCTTCCACGGTACTTTGGTCTGCCCCGCCGTATTCCGGTACGATCCGCTCGATCACACCGAGGCGTTTCAGATCCTCGGATGTAATATTCATGACCTCACTGGCTTCTCTGGCACGGTCAGCATCCTTCCATAATATAGAAGCAAAGCCTTCGGGAGACAGGATCGAGTATGTGGCATTTTCCATCATCCATACCTCATTGCCTACCGCTGTAGCCAGTGCCCCGCCGCTGCCTCCTTCTCCGATAAGGATGCACAATACCGGTACTTTTAAGGCTGACATCTCCAGCAGATTCCGGGCAATGGCCTCGCCCTGGCCTCTCTCCTCCGCCTCCACGCCGCAGAAAGCTCCCGGCGTATTTACAAAGCTGATAATGGGTCGGTTGAATTTCTCCGCCTGCTTCATCAGACGCAGTGCCTTACGATACCCCTCCGGCATGGGCATACCGTAATTGCGTCTGGCACACTCCGCAAAATCCTTGCCCTTCACATCTGCCAGCACTGTCACCGGCTGCCCGTCCAGGAATGCCACCGCACCTACCAGTGCTTTATCATCCCCATAATAACGGTCGCCGTGAGCCTCCACTACATAATCGAAAATGTAGGGAATATAGTCGGTCGCTGCCGGTCTGTCCACTCTCCGGACGGTCTTGACCTTTTCCCATGCCGTTCTGGGGAGTGTCAGTATTGACCGTTCCTTCACGATCTCCGTAGGTTCAAAATGGAAGTCAAAATTTTTCTTAAAATCCGCATAATTCCCCTCACTGCACCGATGCGTCGTGATCAGGAAATATAAGGTCTTCTTCAGATTCTCCCGGCGGACGATACCGTCCACAAAACCATGCTCCTGCAAAAATTCCGCTGTCTGGAAGCCATCAGGGAGGCGCTGTCCCAGAGTCTGCTTAATAACTCTCGGTCCTGCGAAGCCGATCAAGGCTCCCGGTTCCGCCATGATCACATCTCCCAGCATGGCAAAACTGGCCGTTACACCACCTGTAGTGGGATCTGTCAAAATAGTCGCATAGAGAAGTCCTGCTTCTCCATGCCGTTTGATCGCTGCGGAGGTTTTTGCCATCTGCATCAGTGACACGATTCCCTCCTGCATTCTCGCACCGCCGGAACAGCAGAACAAAAATACAGGCAGCCGCAATTCTGTCGCCTTTTCAATTGCCTGGGTGACTTTCTCGCCGACCACATGACCCATACTGCCCATCATAAATTTGGATTCGCAGATGCCGATCACAGCCTTTTCCCCGTAGATCTCGCATTCACCTACGGTCACAGCTTCTTTTACGCCGGATTTTTCCCTGGCCTCCGACAGCTTTTCTTCATAGCCCTCATATTTCAGTGGATTGCTCTCTTCTATCTCCTCGAACCAGGGCTGAAAGCTTTTCCGGTCTGCCACCATGCGGATCCGGTTGTGGGTCTTCACCCGGAAATAATAACCACACTCATAGCAGACATATTTATTTTTCGCTGCCCGGTCTCTGTTTATCATTTTCTTACATTTCGGGCATTTGATCTCTGTTTCTGTATCTACACTTCCCATACCTGCACCTCTTATTCTGCGTCACTTTTATCTCTCTGTCCCGCTCATAAAAAATCACTTCCGCAGACTATTCTTATTTTAACGCAAAGGTAAGCTCTGCCTTCGCCGCCAGTTTTCCGTTTACCGTGGCGATCGCTTCCCCGACACCCACCGGTCCCTTACTGCGGATAATGGTGGTCTCCAGCTCCAAGGTGTCTCCGGGGCGCACCATCTGCTTGAATTTTGCCTTATCGATCCCGGCAAAATAAGCAGTCTTGCCACGATGCTCCGGCAGAGACAGAATTGCTACCGCCCCTGTCTGTGCCAGTGCTTCCATGATCAACACGCCCGGCATCACCGGATTCCCCGGAAAATGCCCGGCAAAATACGGTTCGTTAAAGGTCACATTTTTTCGTCCCACTGCCCGAACACCGGGCTCCAGCTCCTCGATAGTATCGATCAGCAGAAAGGGATGTCTGTGGGGCAGAATCTCCATGATTTCCTGGGTGTTATAAACTGACATTGTTCCTCCGTTCCGCGAATGCTGTCGTATCAACTACTTCCTCGCATTCTGCAATCGTCCTCGTTGATGCTCTGCCTTCTATCCTGTGTCTTGAACATCTGCTGCGGTTATTCTATGTACTTCTTCAACAGCAGACTCGCATTATGTCCACCGAAGCCCAACGAATTGGTCAATGCATAAGGCACCTCTTCTTTGTAGCTGTCCCGGCAGTAATTCAGATCAAGTTCCTCCTCCGTCTCACGCAGTCCCACGGTGCGGTGGATATAGCCTTTCTGAATTTCTTTTACGCAGGTGACAAACTCCACTGCTCCTGCCGCTCCCAGGAGATGTCCCACCATGGATTTGGTGGAATTGATCTTCAGGTCATATGCATGTTCTCCAAATGCCAGCTTGATCGCTCTGGTCTCGAACAGGTCATTATGATGGGTGCTGGTTCCGTGGGCATTAATATAAGTAAGCTCCTCCGGTGCCACCCCGCCGTCTTTTAAGGCATTCAGCATGGCGGTGGCTGCTCCGCTGCCATCCTCCGCAGGGGATGTAATATGATAAGCATCCGAAGAACAGCCGTAGCCGGTCAGTTCCGCATAGATCTTCGCCCCGCGCCTCTTTGCATGCTCCAGCTCTTCCAGCACCAGCACACCGCTGCCTTCGCCCATCACGAAGCCGCCGCGCCGCGCGTCAAAGGGCAGGCTGGCTGCATCCGGATCGGTCGCGGTGGAAAGCGCTTTCATGCTGGTAAAGCCGCCGATGCCCAGAGGGCTGATGCAGCTCTCTGCACCGCCGCAGACCATGGCGGTCTCGTAGCCGTCACGGATGCGATGGAAGGCATCGCCTACGGCATTGGTGCCGCCGGCGCAGGCCGTCACCGGGCAGGTGCACATGCCCTTCAGGCCAAAGCGGATGGCCACCTGTGCCGCTGCCATGTTGGCAATGGACATGGGCACGAAATAGGGGCTTACCTTTTCCATGCCCTTCTCTTCACCACGGGTGTGCTGCTCCTCAATGGTGGGCAGACCGCCGATGCCGCTGGAAAGGATGACACCGATCTGCTTGGCTTCCGCTTCGGTGTCCAGACCGCTGTCTGCAACTGCTTCAGCGGCGGCAGCAAGGGCCAGAACGGTAAAGCGGGCCATCTTGCGGGCTTCCTTTTTGTCCACGATGGTTTCCGGGTCAAAGCCCTTCACCTCGCCTGCCAGCTTACATTTAAAATCGGTGGTATCGAACTGGGTAATGGGGCCGATGCCGCATTTGCCCGCTTTGGCAGCGGCCCAGCTGTCGGCGGTGTTGTTGCCCAGCGGGTTCACGGTGCCAAGGCCGGTGATCACGACTCTGCGTTTTTCCATGAGAGTTTTCTCCTTTTACATTGCCATGCCGCCGTCTGCACAGAGCACCTGCCCGGTGAGATAGCTGCTTTGTTCTGCGGCAAAAAACGCCACTGCCTGCGCCACATCCTCCGGCGTTCCGGGACGCCCTGCAGGGATAGACGAAAGCAAAGCCTGCCGGGCTGCATCTGGCAGGACTGCAGTCATATCCGTGTTGATAAAGCCGGGGGCCACAGCGTTGACCGTAATGCCGCGGCCTGCCAACTCCTGAGCCAGGGACTTGGTCATCCCAATGACTCCCGCCTTGCTGGCAGCGTAATTCGTCTGGCCCGCATTGCCCCGCAGGGCAACGACACTGCTCAGATTGACGATCCGGCCCCAGCGCTGGCGCACCATCCGGCGGGCCGCTTCCTTGCAGCAGAGGAACGCACCCTTGAGGTTTGCGTCCAGCACGGCATCAAAGTCTGCTTCGGACATGCGCAGGATCAGATTGTCCCGGGTGATGCCTGCATTGTTCACAAGGATATCCACCCGGCCAAAGGCGTTTCCTGCTTCCTCAAAGAGCTTTTTGCAGCCCTCGGCGGTGGATACATCCGCCTGCACGGTCACCGCCTGCACGCCCTCGGCGCGGCAGAGCGCTGCCGTCTGCTCCGCAGGCTCTGCGCCGTGACAGTAGTTCACCACCACATTGCAGCCCTGCTTTGCCAGCTGGATGCACACAGCCCGGCCAATGCCCCGGCTTCCGCCAGTAACAACGGCGGTGCGGATGATCGTTTCTTCGCTCATAGCTCTTCCTTCCATGCTGTCAGTGCGGCGTTCAGCTGCTCCGGGGTCTCCACCGAAGCGCAGACCACGCCGGGCAGGGTCTTTTTCACAAAGCCAGCCAGAGCACTGCCCGGGCCAACTTCCAGAATATGGTCTACGCCCAGCTCACCGAGGCGGTGGAGCGTATCTTCCATGTAAACGCTGCTCTGCACCTGCTTCACGAGCAGGGCGGGGATGCTGTCCTGCTCAGCTTTTTCACGGCCAAGGCAGTTGAACAGCACCGGCACCTGCATCTCGCCAAAGGGCTCAGATGCAAAACGCTTTGCCAGTGCATCCCCGGCGGGGGCCATGAGGCGGGTGTGGAACGGGCCGCTCACCTTGAGCGGGATGCAGCGGCGGGCACCGGCTTCTTTGGCCAGTGCGGCGGCTTTGTCCACAGCGGCTTTCTCGCCGCCGATGACCAGCTGACCCGGGCAGTTGTAGTTGCAGATCTGCACACAGCCGAGCTGTGCAGCCTGCTCACAGCAGGCTGCAAGTGCCTGCCGGTCAAGGTTCAGCACGGCGGTCATGCCGCAGTCAATGCCCTTTGCAGCTTCGGCCATGGCTTTGCCGCGGTAAGCGGCCAGCTCGATGGCCTGCTTTGCGGTGAACACCCCGGCAGCTTCCAGCGCGGAGTATTCGCCCAGCGAAAGCCCGGCCACATAAGCGGGCTTCACGCCCTGCTGTGCCAGCACTGCGGTCACGCCGCAGGCAAAGGCCACCATGCAGGGCTGGGTGTATTCGGTCTGATTCAGAACGCCGTCCGGGTCCTCAAAGCAGACGCGGTGCAGATCGAAGTCCAGCTCTGCACTGTCAAATGCCGCCCGGAACGCGGGAGAGTCTTCGTAAAATTCTTTGCCCATGCCGGGGTGCTGTGCCCCCTGACCGGCATATAAAACGGCAAGCTTCATTGATTTTGCCTCCATTCGGTCACAAGTTCATCCATCAGCTCACGGACAGTGTACATCCGGTCCAGCCTGCCTACATTGGCCCCGCAGAAGAAAAGTCCTTCTTCCACATTGCCCTTGACCGCTTCGATCAGTGCATGGGTGATGCAGTAGGGCACCTTGGCGGGGTCGCAGGTCTTCAGGCAGCGGGCACAGTGCCGGGGAGGGAAGCGGGTCCCCTCTGCCAGCGCCTGCACCAGCGGGGTGTTCAGTGCACGGCCCGGCATTCCCACCGGGCTGTGGATGATGGCCAGATCACTCTCTTTGGCCTCAAGAAGTACGTCCTTGTAGCCCTGAGAGGCGTCGCACTCGTGGGTGGCAATAAAGCGGG
>ENA-OPBZ01001168-OPBZ01001168.1-human-gut-metagenome-genome-assembly--contig:-NODE-1168-length-11402-cov-3.225170_pt1 | contig 11402 bp, 14 predicted proteins | sample MGYA00241072_ERZ501459 | MGnify/ENA primary metagenome ERZ501459 (study PRJEB25962, sample SAMEA2042632) | human gut metagenome | biome: human gut; feature: human-associated habitat; material: faeces...
CCGCCAGCCTTTCCACCACCCCGCTGCCGATGTAGGTAGCGCCCTCCGGCGCCGGGCGCTTTTGCACCGTGTGACCCACTACCAGGCCGCCGGCGGTATCCGTCAGCCGCTCCAGCTCCGCCATAGAGGCCTCTGCATCATAATCGCCGCAGTCCAGACCAATCAGCAGCACCCGCTCCGGGGCGGCTGCGTCTGTTTTTGTCCACTGGTACGCCACGGTTACTTACTCTCCTTGTCCACCAAGGTACGCAGCACGGAGCCGGCAATGGGACCGGCCGTCTGCGAGCCGGAGCCGCCGTGCTCCACCACTACCACAAAGGCATACGGGTGGTCCGTGTCGTCCATAAAGCCCACAAACCAAGCGGTGTTGTGGTCCGTGTCCTTGTCCACCTCAGCCGTACCGCTTTTGGCGCACAGGTGCAAGCCCTTGTAGTTATATTCGCCGTACTGGGCTTTTACATTATTGCGCATCAGCTTCTTCAGCTGGGCGGCAGTCTCTGTGCTCAGCAACTGGGTCTCGTTCTTGGTAATATTCAAATTCAGCGCCTTGCCCGCCTGGGAGGCCAGAGAATTCACCTCGTTAAAGGACACCGCCTTGCCGTCGTTGGCAATGGCCGCCATATAGCGCAGCATGGCAATGGGAGGCAGCAGCGTGTCGCCCTGACCGATGCCCGTCCAACCCACATAATCGTCCGGGTCGCTCTTTTCCAGGAAAAAGCGCCCCTGCTCGGAATTCAGCTTGTTGCTGACGGTAACCCGGCTGGTCAGCCCCAAGGTCTCTACGGTGCTTGCCAGCTTCTCCGGCCCCAGTTCAATGGCGATCTGCGCAAAGGTAGCGTTGCAGCTCTTGGCCAGCGCTTGCTTAAAGGTCAGACGGCCGTGCACGCCGTTGCAGCGAATGGGCTCGCCCTTGCCCGGGTCATACTCCCCGGTGCACTCCCAGGTGCGATCCATCAAGTCCGGAATATTCTCAATGGCACAGGCGGCGGTCACCAGCTTAAAAGTGGAACCGGGAGTATAAAGCCCGGTCATCAGCCGGTTGATATACACGCCCTCATAGGCGGAATTGGTGTTCAGGTCCGACGGCTCGTCCTCCATGTCATAAGAGGGGGTGGACACAGCGCACACAATGTCACCGGTTTTGTAATTGACCACGCCCACGGTGCCCGCCTTGTAGTCGCTGAGCAGACTGTACGCCTTGGCGCACACCCGGCTGTCTATGGTCAGCTGCATATTGTTGCCCTTGCCGTAGCGCTCAATGGAATACACGCCGAACAGCAGGTTGTAACCGGTTAAATCGGCCTTATACACGGACTGAATACCAGAGGAGATAAAGCCCTTGGTGTCGCCCACCGTGTGCAGGGTGGCCTTGCGCACCGTAGGGTCTTCAGCATACACCCGCTTGCCGTCCTTGGTCTCTGCCAACACCGCGCCGTCCGCAGACTTGATGGTGCCGGCGCCGATCAAATCGCCGTTTTTGTAAATATGGGTATTGTAGGTTTTCATCACCCAGGTGTCGCCGTTCTCCACCAGGCTGTAAGTCATAAAGCCCAGCCCAAAGAGAAAGGCAACTGCCAGGATCCACAGGAAAATGCCCCGCTTGGTAATCATCTTCATTTCTTGCGCACACCTCCCAGATAGTTGTATGTCCGCACATCGGAGGCCTTAATAAAGGCCAGCACTGCCCAGCAGGAGATCATGGAAGAACCGCCCTGGCTCACAAAGGGCAGGGTCACACCGGTAAGCGGCAGCACATCGGTAATGCCAAAGATATTCAGCGCCGTTTGGAACAGCAGCAGGCCCGCTGCCGCCACGGCGGCGATGGAGTAGAAAGTGGAGCGGGCGGCAATGCTGTTTACCAGTGCAGACACGGCGATAGCCACAAAGGACAGCACCAGCAGCAGCCCAAAAAGAAAGCCCCATTCCTCGCAGATCACGCCAAAAATCAGGTCTGTGGTCCGCGCCCACACACCGCGGGTGGTGCCGGCGCCGATGCCCAGCCCCAGCAGTCCGCCGGAGGCCAGACCCACCAGTACCCGGGTCTGTTGATACCCGCTGTCGTTATAATGCTCCCACACATGGCGGTACACGGAGAAACGGGCGGTCACATAGGATTTGTACTTAATAACGATAAACCCGCCCATGGCCGCAGAGGCCAAGGCCAGAAAAATGGTCTTAATATCGCCGGAGTTCATAAAGGCGATAATGAGAAAGGTCACAAAAAAGATCAGCGCCGTACCAAAGTCCTTAATGACGATCAGCGCCCCCACGCACACCAGCGAAAAGGCAATAAAGGCATACAGGTTCTTAGAGGTCTGAATTTTTTCCAGCGTGGCAGCGCCTACAAAGATAAAGGCAACCTTTACAAATTCCGAGGGCTGGAAAGTCACACCGAATATGGTAATCCAGTTGCGGGCGCCGTGGGTCACCTTGGCAATGGCAATGTTGACGATCAGCAGCAAAATAGCCGCCACCGCCACCGGCAGGCGCAGGCGCATACACAGGTCCACATCACCCATCAGGAACACCAGCACAATAAAGCCGATGACCCCGGCGATCAGCATCAGCAGCTGCTTAAAGGCGTCGTCCGGCTTAATGCTGCCGATGACGGTAATGCCCACCCCGGATAGGAAAAAGGCAATGAATTCCAACTCAAAATTCCGCCGGTGCATGGCAAAGTAAAACACGCTCACATACAGCCACTCCAGCACGATCAGCGCCAGCGTGCACAGCAGTACCTTGACTTCAAAGGTGCCGGTCCCGCCGTGCCGCTAAGCAGCTGAAACACGCTAAGCACCATTAAAAGGGCAAAATTGTTAATGGGTTTAATACGGGGCAGCTTCTTTTGCTTGGTGGCTGCCGTTTTCTTCTTAGGCATAGGGCTGCTCCTTTCTTATTTTTCGTAAAACAGAAACACCTTGTCCCCAAAGGTGAGCATATCTTCGTCAAAAATCAGCTGGGGCTGCGTAATAAACCGACCGTTGAGCTTGGTGCCGTTGTGGCTGTCCAGGTCATACCCCGCCCATCCCTTGGAGGTGCGGCGCAGCCGTGCGTGGTGGGCGCTGACCGTGGGGCTGAGCAGCTGAATATCCGCGTCCTCGCCTCGGCCGATGAGCACATCCTGCTTTTTGATATAGACCGGGCGGTGGGTCTCTGCGTCCACCAATACGCCATAGGCCACCGTTTGGCCCCGGTTCTGCCGGGCGGCGGTGCGCATTTGACTGCGGTCGTCGGTAGAGATGGCTTCCTTGCACAGGAATTGCAGCGGAATGGTGCCGATCATCAGAATATCCCCATCCGCCAGCGGTGCCCGCTGGTCCACCGGCACGCCGTTCACCTGCACGCCGTTCTTGGAGAAGGTGTCTGTTACCATCCAGCCGTCCTTTTTCTTGGCGATCACCGCGTGAAAGCGGCTGACGCTGGGCAAAGGCAGCACCACATCGTTGGCCTTACTCTTGCCGATAGAGGTCTCCCAGTGGGTAATATCCATCACGGAGCCGTTGTTTTGGTCCACCAGCTGGGCCATCTTGTGCACCCGGGGGCGGTTGCGAAACAGAGAGATCACGCACACCGCCAGGATCAGCAGCGCCAGCACCGGCAGCACATACCGCAGCACGCCGGTCAAGAATTGTAAAATCGTATCCATAGGTTCAACATCCTTTTTATCTGCATTTCAAAAGGCAAATTATACTTCTTATTATTAACAGAATACTGATAAAGGGAGAAAAAGTCAAGAAGTATTGCAATTCCCGCCCCTTTCGTTTATACTGAAAATGGAAAAATTGGGCGGCATTTTCGCCCGGCAAGGAGCATTTGTTATGATTGAAAAGACTGTTTTTGGCCATCTACCCTCCGGGGAGCAAGTGGACCTGTATACCATCACCAACAGCCGGGGCGCCAGCGTATCGCTGCAAACCCTGGGCGCCGGGATCGTGCGCCTGTATATGCCGGACAGGAACGGTAATTTGGGCGATGTGGTGCTGGGCTTTGACGACCCGGCTCTTTACACAGACCCGGACCTGGGCTACCAGGGACTGGTGGTGGGTCGCTGGGCCAACCGTATTCGCGGCGCCGCCTTTGACTTTCAGGGCCAAACCTACCACACCCCCATGAATCAGGGGCAGTGGACCCTACACAGCGGCGGGCGTATGAGCTTTCACCTGTGGCAGGTGAAGGACACCGCAGAGAACAGCATCACCTTTTCCCGCTTTTCGCCGGATATGGAGGACGGCTTCCCCGGCAACTTCACCTTGCAGGTCACTTATACGCTGACGGAAGAGAACACCCTGCGGCTGGCCTACCGGGTAGACAGTGACCGAGACACGGTAGCCAACCCCACCAACCATGTGTACTTTAATCTGTCCTGCAACCCGGCAAAGACCATTGAGGGGCATGTGCTCACTGTCCACGCCCATCGGTTTACGGAGACGGACGACGACCAACTGCCCACCGGCGAGCTGGGCGATCTGACCGGTACGATGATGGACTTTTCTGCCCCCCACCCCATCGGGGAGCGGATCGATGCGCCTTTTCGTGCCGTGATTCCCGGTATCGGCTATGATAACAATTTCTGCCTGACCAAGGCGAACCCCAGAGCCTTTGCAGAAGCGGCGGTGCTATGGGAGCCGGAGAGCGGACGGCGGCTATCCGTGTGGACGGACCTGCCCGGTGTGCAGGTCTATTGCGGCGGCTGGCTAAAGAAAGCCGGCAACCCGGGCAAGGGCGACTCCAAGGTTACCTACCGCCGGGGCGTAGCGCTGGAAACCCAGTTCTACCCGGACAGCCTTCATTGCCCCAACTTCCCGGTAGAATTCGTCAAAGCCGGCGTGCCCTTCACCACCACCACCGAATTCCGCTTTGATACAAAATAAGCGTATTTTCTGAACCCCATACGGAGGTTAATTATGGCCGGTAAGATCAAAAGTCTGTCCATTCGCATTGATGAGGAGATGCTCAACAAATTGCATGTGGTTGCGGATTACGAAGGGCGCTCTGCCAACAGTGAAATCCTCATTCTGATCCGCGACGCCATCGCCGCATACGAAAAACGAAACGGCAAGATCGAATTGTAATTTCTACTCACAAAATGAAAGGCCACCCGCTGTGGGTGGCCTTTTTTATGGCTTGTGACCGTATGGTGTGGGGTTAATCCCTCCGTTTCGCTTCGCTCAACACCACTTAACCGGTGCTCGTCCCCTCTGTCGCTGCGCCACATCTCCCCGCACTGCGGGGAGTCACCCTTTACAAAGGAGGAAAATCGGTTTCCATCTCCGCGGTGCAGTGACGGTGCCTTACTTCTCCGGAATATAGATCTTGGCTACCAGAGCGGTGACAGCGGAAAGGGGCAGCAGCTTATTCAACCCGCAAAGGAGCTTATACTTGGCACCCACGGTGGTCACCGGGGGCAGGCGCTTCTTATGGGCGGCACGAACCACAGCGGCGGCAATGGCAGCCGGGGGCATACCGTTTTGCTCGTCCCGCTCCATCACTGCCACGCTGCGCGCAATGCGCCCGGCGTACAAATCGTCACCGGAGCCACTCTTTTGACGGGCGGCGGTAAAGCCGGTCTTTACATCCCCCAGCCGCAGGGCGCCAACGGTAATACCAAAGGGCGCCAGCTCGCTGCGCAGGGCGCAGGTCAAGCTTTCCACCGCCGCCTTGGTGGCAGAGTAAAAGCTCTGGAATGGAATGGAAAACACCGCTGCGGCGGAGGAAATATTGAGAATACGCCCCCGGCTCTCTCGCAAGGCCGGCAGGGCCGCCTGAATCACCGTGATCCATGCAAAAAAATTCAAATCAAACTGGCGGCGCATTTCTGCCTCCCCGGTGCATTCCACCGCGCCGGAAATACCGAATCCGGCGTTATTCACCAGCAGGTCTACCCGGTCAACGGCCGCAAAGGCCGTCTGCACCTGGGCGCTGTCCGTTATATCGCATGGAATGCTGCGCACCCCCTCCAACGGGCAGGCATGGCGGCTTAGGCACACCACCTGCCAGCCGTCTGCCAAAAGCGCCCGCGCCGTCTCCAATCCAATGCCGCCGGATGCGCCGGTAACTACCGCTGTCTTCATACCCATTCCTCCAAAAAAACAAAATAAAAAAGGGTAAGAGCCTGCTGCCCTTACCCTCTCTTGGTTTGCATTACTGCTCTACGGGATAAACAGAAACTTTCTTTCTGTCCTTGCCCAGCTTTTCAAACTTCACGGTGCCGTCCACCAGTGCATACAGGGTATCGTCAGAGCCGATGCCTACATTGGTGCCGGGGTGAATGTGGGTGCCGCGCTGGCGATACAGAATGTTGCCGGCCAGCACGAACTGACCGTCTGCGCGCTTGGCGCCCAGGCGCTTGGACTCGCTGTCACGGCCGTTCTTGGTAGAACCCATACCTTTTTTATGTGCAAAAAGCTGAATATCTAACTTGAGCATGACTTACACCTCCGAAATCAAAACTTGAATACTTTGCGGGTACTGCTCTGAAAGGGCGCTCAAATGGAGCTTTAACCCTTGCAGGAGCACCTGCGCCGGGGCGGTATCCCCACTGAGCCGCAACTGAAGGAACCCGTCCTTCATCTCCGCTGCGGCCGGCAGGTGCAGCACCTCGGTTATGGTGTTGGCAGTGAGCAGGCAGGCGCTGGATACGGCGGCGCAAACAATGTCCTCTCCATAAGGGGCTGTGTCTGCGTGACCGTGGGCGGAAAAGCCCGTAAGCGCTCCCTGCGCTGCGAAAAAATCAATGGAAATCATTATGCCTTGATGGAAGTGATCTCAACCTTGGTGTAAGGCTGACGGTGACCCATCTTCCGCTTCTCGTCCTTCTTGGGCTTGTAGGTAAAGACGGTGATCTTCTTTGCCTTGCCGTTCTTCAGGACCTTAGCGCTAACAGCAGCCTTGGCACAATCCTTGCCTACCTTCAGCCCGTCGTCGGTGCCTACTGCAAGTACGGTGTCAAAGGTGATCTCGGCGTCTGCCTCGGCGTTCAGCTTCTCGATATAAAGCACATCGCCCTCAGACACCTTGTACTGTTTACCGCCGGTAACAATAACTGCGTACATCTGTCATTCTCCTTTACTTAAACTCGCTACGGCAGGCGCGCGCCAAAAGGGCGCAACTTACCAGCCCGCAATATGCGGCTTAATTATTATAGCAGAATTCAGCCGATTGTCAAGATTTTTTTGTGCACCGGGGGCGCACGGTAATCTCACCGCTGCGCAGGGTAATCACGCTACCGTCTTCCAGGCGCACCACCAGCCCACCGACCTCATCAATACCGATAGCCGTAGCCGGGGTGGTCACGCCGTCCCGGATAAAAGTAATGGCCTTGCCCAGCAGCATACTGTGACTGCGGTAATAATCAATATAGCTTTCGTAACCGTCGTCCAAGATCTCCCACAAATGGTCCGCAATCGCGGCGATCATGTCCGCCCGGCTCACATCTGCGTCCAAAGACGCGGCGTTCTCCACATCCGGCGGAAACTCCTCCGTCTGCATATTGGCGCCGATGCCGATGATCATAGCCTCGGCTAAGCCGCTCTCCATCCCCACAACGGCCTCTGTCAAAATGCCGCAGATCTTCTTGTCGTCTATGTACACATCGTTGACCCACTTGATCTGCGGGTGCTTGTCCGTCAATTCCTCAATGGCTCGCCCCACCGCCACACCGGCAGCGGTGGTCACAGACACCGCGTCCTGAAGCCGTCGACCGTGATGGACCACCACGGTCATATAGATCCCGGTGCCCCGAGGAGAATAAAACTGCTTGCCCTGGCGGCCGCGGCCGGCGGTCTGCTCATCTGCCACCACCAAAAAATTGCCTCGATACCCGGCGTTCAACAGCCGCTTGGCCTCCGTGTTGGTGGAGTCCACCGTAGCATAATAAATGGGCTCCAGCGGGCAATGCAGCCGGGGGGTAAGCACCTCTGCCGTAACCAGATTGTTGTCGCCCAGGAACTTATAGCCCAGCCGCTGGGTGGCTTCAATTTTGTACCCTTCCTCCCGCAATTGCTGCACACATTTGCCGACGGTTTGGCGGCTGACCCCCAACCGATTGGCCAGCTCCTGACCGCTGATGTAATTGGGGCTGCCCAGCAACATATGCAGCACCGCGCTCTTGCTTTTTACGCGCATACGATCACCTCGTGTCTCCTCACATTTCTTTTTATTTAATAAGAGCCACGCTCTTATTTTTGCAGATAAAACACCGCCAGCGTGCCCGGCCCACAGTGACTGGAAATGGTGCACCCGGCATCCGCCAGGATCAATTCCTTGCACCCGGTCTTGCCGCTGATCACGCCTCGCAAAAACGCCAGCGTATCCGGCGCAACACCGCCGCTGTCTGCCAGCACAATTCGTCCGGTGTCCATGCGCTTCAAATCCAGCAGTCGGTCCATTACATACTGGCGGTAAACACTATCAATCTTGCCCCGATATTTTTTAGACACTTCCAAACTGCCCTCCGGGGTGACGGCGATACTGGGCTTGATCCCCAGCACATTGGCGCCGAAGCGGGCCACGCCGGAGCAGCGCCCACCTTTATACAAATACTCCAAGTCGCTGAGCACAAAGGTGGAAGACACCTTGGGCACCAACCGGCTCACCTTGGCGGCGATCCGCCGGGCGTCCATACCGCTGTCCCGCAGATCGCAGGCGCGTAGCACCAGCAGCCCCATGCCCATGCACAAATTTTTAGAGTCGATACAATATACATTGTCCAGATCCGCCGCAGCAGTGCAGGCGTTCTGATAGCTGGAGGAAATGGCGGAGGACAGTCCAATGTGCACCACGCTGCACCCGGCGTCCGTCCACTGCTTAAATTTGTCATAATACACACCGGGGGGCACCGCCGCCGTCTTGGGCAGGCGATGGTTCTCCGCCACATCGGCGTAAATATCCGCCGGGCGAATTTCCACCCCGTCTGCATACGCCGTATCGCCCAGCAAAATAGACAGGGCAAAGCAGTACACATGGCGCTGCCGTTGCAGATCCACCGGCAGATCGCAGGTGGAGTCCGCCGAGATCATGACTTGGTTCATAATAACGCCTCCGAAAATAGTATAACACAAAAGCAGTGTCTGTCAACCAATGCGTGCAATGTTTACAGCAAGCGGAAAATTCTATGCACCAAAGCGCAGGGTCACCTTTTGCAGGTCGCTGCGCTTGTAGCTTTTGTCCAGCGTAAAGGTAAGCACACTGCGGCCGTCCACCTCTGTGATCTCTGCACTTTTATCAATACGGTAGGTCACTTTGTTCCGGGTGATCTGCACCGCATAGTCCCGGGCATTCGCCGTATTTTGCATAAAGCTGTAGCCCTCCGCTGCCGTCAGCACAATCTGCTTGTTGGTAAAGCGCACGGCGCTCACCGCCTTGATCTGACTGTCCAACCCGCTGAAGGATCGCACCCCGTCCGCGCCGCTGTCCGGCACGGTAAGGGTACCCTCCACCCGGCTCAGCTGCGGCTCGGTAATGCCTGCGGTGCCGGAAGCGTTGGTGAGGGTATAGGACCAGTCCCGCTCCGCTACATCCCGGGGGTCCGTAATGCGGCAGTCCTTGGCAGCCCGATAGTAAACGCTGCCTTTCTTTAAGGAGAAGCCGCCGCCCAAATAATCCAGGCCACAGTGGACATAGCCCACAATCTTGATCTGGCGGGAGGGCTTGTAGTCGATACGCACGGCGATTTTGACTTTAATCTGCCCGTCCTCCACCGTGTAGGTGCCGATACCGTAGTCCCAGCCGTAAATGGTTTGCGGGGTGCCGTCCGTATTCGTTTCCGCCCGGGAAAATGCGGTGTACTTGGAGGTGGAAATACCGGTTTTTTCGTCAAAACTCAGGCTGCCGGAGGCATTGCCCATGGCCACCTGCACCCGCATAGGGTCATTCTTCAACTGGGTGACGCTGCACTTCACCGCCTGGGTAAAGGGCCGCTTCCAGCTTTCTCGGTCGGCAACCACAAGATCGTATTCAAAGCTGCCGTTCTTTTGCTTGTGGGGGGTGAGCACATACAGGTCATAGGTGTACAGCTCCTGCCCGGTGGACCGGTCAATACCACTGACCAATCGCACCACCAGTTCTTTCTTTTTGTCGCCGTTCAGATCCGTATAGTAGAGCTTGGGTCGTTCCTTGGTCAGGTAATGGCTCCAGCCGGAAAAGGTCTTGCTTTTGCCCTGATGGACCAAGATAGCCTTGTCTCCCTGGGCGTACAGCTGAAAGTCGCCTTCTTTATTCTCTGCCAAAAAAGTGCGTTTATTAGAAGCGGTGGTGCTCTCGGCGGTAACCACCGTCAATCCTTCCTCCGGCGCCTCGCCGTGGCGGTAGGTCTGAAAATAATAGCCCACCCCCACCAGCAGCCCGATCACCACCAGTGCAGAAAGCAAAATAATAGGTAAATTCTTTCTCATTCCGGAAAATCCTTAAAAAATGTCAGTCTTTATATTGGGTTCGGTAGTCAAAGGCATGGGGTGCATGGCCGGTCACATGATAACAGATGCCGGTTGCCAGGCCAAAAATGGGTTTGTCGTGGCCCAAAGAATCGGAGTACACATCCACCACCTGCACACCGGGGAACGCCCGGTGAAAGCGGCGCACCTTTTCTTCACCCCGGCAGTTCTGCCCTAAAATACGCCCGGTCTTTAGGTTGTGCCGGGTACACAGCAGATACGGCAGCCCCAGTCGGCGCTGCAATTCCTCCAGCAAAAAATCCGGTGACGCACTGATGATCACCGCCGGGCGTTTCTTTTGGGTAAACCAGGGATACACCTGGTGCAAATGCTTCTCCCAAAAGCCCTTTGCCGCCCGCTGCACCGGCACCAGGGGCAAAAAGCCGAAGCACAGGTTCTTAAACTTTTGCAAAGACAAAACCCGCAAGGCAAACAGCAGGCACGCAATGAACCAAACCGGCAAATACACCAGCACCCAAGGATAATGCAGGGCGCAGTAGCCGATAAACAGGGAGCCGCTGTCAAAGGGCACCAGGGTTTTGTCAAAATCGTAAATATCCACCTGCGCCGGCAGCGCCGTTTGAGGCGCCGTCTCGCCGATGACAACCGGGTTTGGCATAATTAAACTTCCTTTTCGTCAAACGAGATGGTAATGGTCTTGTTGCTGGCAAAGCGGGTCAGCTTGACCCCGGCGGAGGCCAGCATACGCTTGCTGGCTAAAGTGGCGTCCGAGTCAGCGTACTTGTCGCTGATATAGATCACTTCGTTAATGCCGCTTTGGATAATGGCCTTGGCGCACTCATTGCAGGGAAACAGCGCCACATAAATGCGGCAGTCCTTCAGACTGTTGCCCCCGGCGTTCAAAATGGCGTTCAGCTCCGCATGGCACACAAAGGGATACTTAGTTTTGTTGGGGGTATCGGCCGTGCGGTCCCAAGGGTACTCGTCATCGCTGCAGCCGCGGGGCAAGCC
>ENA-OPBZ01001173-OPBZ01001173.1-human-gut-metagenome-genome-assembly--contig:-NODE-1173-length-11373-cov-2.269924_pt1 | contig 11373 bp, 18 predicted proteins | sample MGYA00241072_ERZ501459 | MGnify/ENA primary metagenome ERZ501459 (study PRJEB25962, sample SAMEA2042632) | human gut metagenome | biome: human gut; feature: human-associated habitat; material: faeces...
GAAGGAAAGAAATGATGAACTGCAAGAAATTTCAACAGGAGGAGAAAAGATGGAAAAACTCACTGCATTTTTGAAAGAGAAGCTGAACGCTGATGATTATTTCACTGCGGAAGAATTGCTGAATGAGCTGGTAGCCGAAACCGAAGAAAAAGGCTTCACTGCCGGATGCAAATATACCAGCGGTCTTGCAAAAGAACTTTTCACAGAATAAAAAATAAGTGGGGGTGGTCCATCCACCCCCTGTTGCATATGATTTTTTCTTTTTTATTATATTTTTTTCAAATTTCCCTTGAAATACTGCTAGCAGTATGTTATACTAAGTACAACTTAAAGATTTCTTTTATACTTATCAATAGAGGAGGTATTTTTATGAAAAAATGGTACGCTGTAATGAAAGACAACGATGATACTGATTGGGGCTTTGGTTCCTTTGATTTAGATGAGGCAATGGATATGGTAAAGCCATACATTGTTGACGGTGGCTATATCGCAGTCATCGATGAAGGAGCCGATCCTGTTTGTATTGACGAAATTAGATTCTAAAGAGGTGTTACACATGAAAAAATATGACCTTTACTTTTCCAGAGAAGAAATCAAAAACAGAGAAGATGTGAAACCATTTTCCACCTTCCTTTCTGAATCTGCTGATCTTGTATCTTCTTTCAATGTAGAAGAAGATGCCCTGCAGGCGCTCAGTCAGTATGAAACCGTTGTGAAGAAAACAAGCGCTTTTTCCGGCAAACCCTTCTATGTCATTGAAGAATACACCGTTGTGGAAAATGAGTATGATGAAGATATGGAATTCATTTCCGGCGGTGATGGGATCGAATGTTCCTGTTTTCCTGAAGAATGGGATTTCTATTCCGTTTATTCCGAACATGATACCCTTATCTACGAAAATGTCGATGGGCAGGAATTGGAAGAATGTCTGGATCTTGAATCTGATGATCATCCCGATCTCTATGCTGTCAACCAGCGTACAGGTTCCGTAGTTAAGCCACAGTAAGGAGGACTAAATGTCAAAAGCAAAAGATACCTATAACAGAAAAAATTATTCTCAGTTATCTGTTCGGCTCGAAAAAGAACTGATTGCAGAATTCAAAGAAAGATGTGATATGGAAAAACGAGCGTATGCTGATGTCATCCGCCAACTCCTCAAAACATATTTGAAAACTCCATAAAAAACAAAAAATAAAAAATAAGGGGCGGATATACCGCCCCGTTTTTCCTCACTTCTTTGTCAGCACCGCGATACTGCCTTTACTTGTCACCTCATACCCCAGCACATCGGCAATATCCCGAATTTTGATATAGTTTGTCCCGTCCTTTAGGATACGGTCCACGATAAACTCTCTGCCGTCAATGATCAATTTCGCCTGTTCAACCATCTCGTCATCAACCTCCTCTTTCACTGTGTAATCGATGTCTTTCAAAATCAGCCAATGGGTAAATCCAGCCTTGCTCAGCTTATTCTTCCGGCAGCCATAAGCACTGCCATCCTCGGCAATATATTCCCCATTGCCGATATAGATACCGATATGTCCTTTCTGCCACACAGCCGCCCCGATCGGCGCCTTGCTGATAGTGGAAATGGGCTGCACATCCAGAGCCGTGTCATGGTATCCCTGGGAGTTGCGAACAATACCCGTTGCCCAGCTGATCAGACCAGAACAGTCACAGCAAACCTTTCCGACCTTGTTTTTATCGCTGTCCCAGACCAAAGCACCATAGAGGGCTTTCAGTTCATTGTATTTCGCCAATGTCATGACAGTACCCTTCATGCCGTACACATATGGGACGCCCAGCTTTGACTTTGCAAACGCTACCAGCTCTGCCGCTGTTACTTTAGCCATCAATAGTCACCCCTTCTCTAATTTCCTGTACCAAAAAGCAATTTTCCACATAAGCCGCTGCGTGTTCGTTTTTCGCCAGCATTTCCCGCATCTGTTCCAGCGCTTCATCCACCCACAAAGAAAACGTATCAAAAGAAATCACTGCTGCCACTGCCGGAAACCGCTGCACAAATAAATCGTAAACCTGACGCAATTTCAGCTGTCCGGTACCGCCGCCCAGTTCCTTTTCCGCTTCCGTCACCGCATACAGCAGCCATTCCTTGATTTTGGCAATCTGTTCTTTTGTAGGCAGCTTGAAAAAGTGATACAGCATAAATCCTGCTGCCGCTGCTACGCCTACACCAGCAATGAGCAAGTACCAGTTTTCCATCAAAAATTTCACAACATCATTCATACTTCAGACCTCCTTATTTGTCCATACTTCTTCCTGTTTTGCGTTGTTTGTTTCCCGGTCAAATCGCAGTTTCTCTTCCTCTTTCGTTTCTTTGAAGGACTTGATGCAGTACGTCACCACCGTACCGATGATGGCGGTCACCACTGTCATAGACAGATTTTCTGCGATTTCCGTTCTACCTAAAAAAGCCAGCAAATAGGATAACTGCAAATCAAAAATTGAGATTGCAAGAATCCACTTTACCAGCTTTTTGGTATATGTATTTCGTTTTCGTCTCATTGGCTGTACCACTTCCCATCCAGATCATGAAGTCGCTGTTCATGGTTCTGCAGCATAGCATCCTGATTCTCGTTATGGCTCCACAACCGTTTATGTGCTTCTGTCTTTTTCTCATCCAATGTGTCTACCTGTTCCGCCAAAGACTCAATCCGCTCTGTCAAACGTGTGAGTGCATTTGTCAACGGAATGATGGTTTTCACAATGGTGATGATAAATCCGGCAAGAAACACGATTCCTGCCACAATATCCCAAGTCATATATACCACCTCATTTCACACCAACGTCCTCAAACCAATGTTGTCAAATATTTGTTCGTTTTGTTCGAAAATAACAATGTAACCACCACCGTCATTCAGTTACGCCATATTTTGACAATATTTCACCGCACACAGGGTCCTTCAAAAGTTTTTTTACTTGACCGGGTGGCAGCGCGTCAATCAATTTCTGGAAATCGGACGACTTTTCTTCAAAACTTGCAATCTCGTTCACCCTTTTTTCTACTGCCTGTTTAAGCTTCACTTGTATCCACCCCCAAGTCTCTCAAATACCCAAGGTATTCCTGTTCACGGTTTACCACGCAAGACATGAGATACGTCTTTTCATCCTCGCTGATTGTCTGGTCAGTAACCATCTGTGAAAGCTGTTCCTCTGTGATTTCGCCTTTCTGATATCTCTTTTTGTAGTAGTCCAGAAAATATTCTGCTCCTGACTTCATACGATCAGCCCCCTTTTCACAAGTTCCTCCATGACCATGTCCGCCCCTTCCTGACGAACTTCGTCCTGACTTTTGATTACAGTTGCATAGATTTTTTCGTCCATTGTCAGTTCTGGTTCTGGGATTGGCTCATATTCCACACGAATGGACTGCATATCTTCATTAACATAGAGCACTGCATAGTAACCTTCTTTGCTCTCTGTTTTTGGTAAATCGCCATCAATCCATATAGTTGTTTCATTCAATCGGATTAGGGCTTCTTCTTTGCTCTGATGTACGTTAAACCATATTACTTTTTTTGTATTCAAATCATGGCATACTATCATAATAACCCCTACTTTCTACTTCATCATAATAAAACTTAACATCTTTTACCGTACCACCTTCTCGTGATGTTGAAAATATCACTGCATATAATTGGTCTTTTACAACATATGGATGAAATATTGATGTTGTGTAGTTTGTACTATCAACTTCACCAATCATACAACCAACATAGGTTTGACCAAATGAACCGCTACCCCTAGCTGTATCCCCTTTTACAGGAAGATTCTTAATTGAAGACCGGTGTGTTGTGTCACTATACACAGCATCAAAAAAATTTAAGTATGTTTGTGCATCTGAGCCTTTCGATCCAGATTTAGAAGTAACTTTTGCCCTAACAAATCCCGTTTTAGAAAATCTAACATAACCTAAAAATACACGTTCCGCAGTATTACCATCTAGGCTAAATTCTTCATTGTCCAACACTGTTATCTTTAAATTATCCGATGGAACTAATATGATACTATCGCTACCCATAAGTTTTAATACCTTTGCTAATTTTCCAAACAGCGTTTCATCCTCTAGTGCATCCCCACTTGTCCCAATCTTCCCATCAATCCCCGTTACCTTCGTCAGCATCTCCGCTAACTTTTCCAGCAGCACATTTTTCAACTGTGCCAGCCGTCCAAACAATGTGGGCTGTGTGTCGGCGTCACTTTCTTCACCGATTTTGTTATTGATTTCTTCTACCGTTGCTTGCTGGGCTACATCAGTCAAGGCTGTATTGATGTTATTGACCTCTGTCTGGGTATTGTTGACCTGTTTCATGAGATAATTATACCCATGCTGTTTTGTCAGCCCTGTTTCTGTCCCATTCGGACTGATGGTCTGCCCTTGCGTCCAGTTTTCCGGTAAATTTGCTGGTAATTTTGGCATAGGTCATCCCTCCTTTACATCTACCTGAATTTTATGGGTGAAAATCGCCGGCTCTGTCACCGGCACGTACACGGGAGAAGTCGTCAGCACATTCCCATCACTGTCCAGCAGCTCGATCTGCGTCACCAACGAGGTCTGTTCTGCTGTCACTGTATACTGCACCTGTGCCACATTTCCCACTGTTGTTCTATCCAGCGAAGAAATGACAATACTGCCATTGATTCTGGCACTGGCTACATTGGGCGGGATGGCTTTTGCCGTATCCTCCAAAAGTTCCTGCTGCACACTATAATTTGATGGCACCACGACCACCTCCTTATCTTTTGTCAATACAAAGGGCGTCAAACCCAATCCCCACGAACCCAAACGGTACTGCCACACCAAAGCAGACAGCGCCACAGTTTCTCCTAGCGTGAGTTTATTTGCCACAAAAGGTTGATTGATGAATACGATATGGGCTGGTTTGATTCTCCCAACCGTATAAGAAACCTCCGTGGCATAAGACTGGTTTTCTGCACTGCTGAGGATATACAGGGTGTAGTTTGGATAGTCCACATGGATTTCATATTTTCCCTTGCCGATGATCTGGTCTAGCTTCTGATACAGGAAACCAAGGGTAAAAGGTGGTTGCATGGAAACACGATTCAACACCCTTTGTCTGCGAAAATCCAGTGTTTCTGTCTGGGGATTCGGCACAATACCGAAAATCTTTTCCCATGTGGAAACAGCACCCTCATCCATGGTCTGAAAAAAGAAATTGTCTGCCACCGCATTGATGGCAGCGGCAAGGGCTTCCATCTGGGCGCTTTCTGTTTTGCAAATCTCCTGAAAATCCAGAATCCGCCGGAACCAAGGCGGCAGATACCGCAGTAAATCCGTATCAAGTTGCCACATTGAGGTTCACCGTCCCTTCTTTTGGCACCTGCTGCACCGTCCCTGTCTGGGTCAGTATCACATCCTGCGCCTGACCATTCATTCGCACATTGGTGGCATTGACCACACCCGGCACCTGAATGATGGCGGCAATGACCTGCGCTAAATATACATCTGCCTGATACTGCACGCCGCCGGGAACTGTAGGCGCTGCCCATCCCTTCCGCACCTGCAGCAGATAGGCGGCAATGGCATCCTCTACAGGCTGCTGTACCTGCCCGATCTCATACCCAGCCGCCAGCGTCAAATTTGCAGTGACGTTGATGGTGACAGCTTCCGGTGCGACAACGGTCACCTGTGCACCGATGGGAGCCATACCAAGTCCTAACCCCTGATTCACAGGTGGGTCAACAGCGTTCTGCACCGTTTCCACCAGTAATGCAGACGCAGGTTCAAAATCCGCCCCAATGATGGACCATTTCCCCGTCCCGCCGCCGTTCCATGTGGGATAGACCTGTACACCGCCTACCCCATCCAAACCGCCGATAAACTCACGATAGGCTGCCACATTGCCGCCGAAAGGTTTTTCGTTCAGGGCATTGATGATACGCTGCCGAAAATCATCATCCGTTTCCACATCATCCCCAGGAATCAAAATGTCATCAATGACCGCCGATTCCAGACCGGGAAGATACGTAATGGGCAAGATGTTCCCTGTGTAATCATTGCCGATGATGCCGACGGTTTCCGCTTTCAGCTGGAATTCGTTAGGATTGTCTGTGGTGCCGCTTACAATAAAATTGATGCTGTCCGCTCCGTTGATGGTGGAAAATCTTGCTCCCAAAGGCACTGGCTGTGAAAATTTACCCAGACGGACAGCTGCCGATGCTGGGTAACGTGTCAAGCCGGCAATGACTGCCAGAAGGTCTAAGGACTCGCCCACTGCTGTTGGAATGTAAGCGGAAAGCTGTACCTGATCCAGTGCCAGATAAAAGGCTTCCAGCCCATAAGCAGAAGCGCCAACAGATGTCTGGATAAGGCTGCCCTCCCGTTTGTCATAGGAATTGGATACCTGTCCCAGCATGGTCTGCAACAGGTTTTGGTATGTAGCATTGCTGAAATCTATCAAGCTATTCCCTCCTTTCTGCATGAAAAAAGCACCCACGACTGTGAGTGCCTCTTTCAAACTTCAATCACTTAATATCCTGTAACGCCTGTAATCTTATAATTATCCGCGGTATCATCAACAACTAGTGCTTTGAAACTCCATGTTTGACCGGGTTCCAAATTCGTCACATTATCCAAAGTAGATCCCACTAAGGTTTCTCCCTGATAAAGCCCGATTTCCACCTGAACATAACTATATGTCTTTGCGGAATTATTTTTGATTTCACCTACAACATATCTCGTATAGCCATCTGATTCATCACTGGTGCTCAAAACTTCCAAGTCCGGTCGGCTTGCTTCTGTTTCTATCGTAGTAATGACCGCACCGTCTTTGTACAAATCCACATCATTCCATCGAACCATATTGACTGTATAATCTTCGTTTAGGTACAAAATCACATTTTTAGCATTTTCAGCATTTACACGGTATCCCAATTCGTTTTCCTTATGCGCCCCATCAAGCATTTCATCATGCGTAAATTCAAAAGCATTTACAACGCCGCATTCCTCCAAAACAGCTTGGATTGCGTTTGCCTCTTCCTCACTCACGCCTATGCTGTCAGTGATAACTTCGCTGGTTGGTCTGTTTTCCGCAGACGCTCCTAAGAAAATCAAAAACGCAATGACAAGCACAACTGCCAAAATCACAATCAAGCAGCCCTTTCCGCTTTTCTTTCCTTGTGAATTCTTCAAGGAAGCCATAGCTTCTTCTCTTGTCACTGTCTGCACAGGTTTCTCCTGATCCAGCTTCGTCCCGCAGCTTTGGCAAAACAAGTCCGTTTCTCCCACAGCTTTTCCACATTTCTTACAAAATCTACCCATAAATATTCCCCTTTCCATTTTTCTCCATCATATCACAAATTGCAACTATAAGAAACAGAATTTCACAAAATGTTGCAATTTATCAAATGATGTTGCAAATGGAAAACTTTTTGGGAATCATATTGTCATCCGCTGCGGAACAGGTCCATATACCGTCTGTACTGTAAATGCTACAGTCAGACGATCCCCACTCACTTGATAGGAAAAATCCGTGATTTCCGTCATGCGGTTATCTGTACGGATGGCGTCTTTCGCTCTCCGCTGAATCTCCAAAGCCACATATCCGGGATTCTGCCCAACCAGACCTTCCCATTCCATGCCAAAGTTGGGGCTGTAAATCTGCCAAAGGAACCGCTCTACGGAAAAAAGGATCTCCACTGCCTGTTTCACAGCAGTGAATCCGTCAGCCATGCCAGAGATACGCCCTGTTGCGGGATTGACATACCATGTGTAAGACGGCTGTTCCGTAAAGGTCACACCTTGGGAGATATTGATCACATTTTCCGGCAAAGTTGCCATTTCTCACACCTCCTGAAAAACTCTGGACAAAACCACATACTTCTGCCCGTGCTGCACCCGCAGCATCAGCACCTTGTCCCCTACTTCCAGCCCTCTGTTTAACGTGCTAAAGACATCATTTGGCAATGCCTGCCCATTCTCGTAGCAGGTGATACCCGTCAGCTCTGTGGAACACTGACCGGCGGGCTGGATGGTGGCGTCTGTAACTACATGGTTGTGGGTGGTATCATGGCTATGTGCAAAAGTCGTTACTTTCTTTTCCACAACCGCAGCTGTCAAATAAAGTACCTGAGAACGCAAAGGCGCTGCCTGATTGTCTGTTGTAATTTCCAACGGCTTCACCTGTGTGACCGTTCCCACCACCAGATCGGCGGGCTGCATGGCTTTACTATTTTCCTGTATGATCTGTTGCAGTACTTCTACTAACTCCATACAATCACCTCAAATCGCCAACGTATCAAAACTCATGGTGTGTTTTTCATTCTCAAAAGTATGGGTGATTTTCTCAATCATGACATACTGGTCAAGGTCGATGTCACCCAGCCCCTGTATTTTCATCAGAATCATCATACCAGCCCGCAGCCCAAGCACTCCCAGAGATTCCACACTAAGGGTACGCAGACGGCGGTTATAGTAGGACAGCATGGTTTCCGCCTGTTCTCGCATCTTAGCAGTATTGGTTTCCCCGTCTACGGTCTGATATAACCGCAAAAGTCCCCATCGTGCAATGTTGGCAGAATCTTTGACTTCCACCACTTCTGCCTTACCTGTTTCTTCATTTTCCCGCACCAGTTTGATGCTGTTGTAGGTCTGTTTGTCGATGTCTGTTTCGTATTTATAGTCTGTCACCAAAGAACGGTCACCCAGTACCACATCCGTTTTCATGTTTGCCGCTTCCCGCAGGCTCAGACCGTTGCCGTCATCGAACAGTACAAATACCTTTCCAGTGTTCAAAAGTGTCTGCTGGATGGCTTCCTCAATGATATCCAAACAGGACTGGTCGTCTTCCAACAAGGAAGGAATGGGGTATCCCGTGTCCTCGATGGTGCTGACCGGCAGCTGGAAGTCTGCAGCGATCTGCTGTAAAATCTGCCCTGCCGTCTGCCCATAAAAGTGGTAAGAGGCATTGGCTTTCAAATACCGCATGCTGTCGTAACAGGTCACTTCAATGATGCCCCATCTGTCTTTGCTCTTATGAAATACCCAGCCCAAGAAAACCACCTGCCCATCCACAGAAAACCGTACCACATCTCCCTCCACAAAGGAGATGCCGCCAGCTTTGATGAGCGTAAAGGTAAATTTCCCCGGGCTTCCTGTGCGGTTGGTGGTATAGCTTGCTGTAGACACACAAGGGGCAGCATCCCAGAGCTTTCCTGTCCGCTTTTCCGTGATCAAAAGTTCTGTTTTCACTGTGTATCTACCCCCTGTAAGTCTCCTTTTTTACACCAGCCCAAAGCCCCGCCGGATTCTGATTTTACATGTACCGGATAGGGTCTATCATTGTCATCATTGATGATACGGGACACCACCACCCGTCTGCCGTTTCCGCTTCCGGAAGGCTTGTCACCATAACTGGAATAAAAATATTTTCCGTTTAAGGTTGCTGTCATACCTACATATAGCTGTCCTTTTGGGATGCTGCGCGTCTGCTCTGTGGTAGCTGTTGCGGGCTTTTCTGCCGTTGCTTCTGTCTGAATCTGCACCGTAAGGGGACTGTAGTCCCGATACTCTGTCAGCTCCAACGTATAATAGAAGTCCCCTGTCTCACCGCCTCTTTCTTCCGTCTGGAAACCAGTCACCAATACATTGATGCCTGGGTCGTTAACAAAATAAGGGGTGCCGTCCTCATAATACCTGGTAGGCGTATAGATCAGCACCTCTTTGTTCGCCATAGCACTTCGGAAAAAGTTGATGTAAAACTCTGGCGGTCGGAAATCACCGCTGGTCAATGTCATACGGTCGATGCGCCCAGGGAAATAGCTTTCGATGGTTACTTTCTTCAGGTTTGGGATTCTCGGTACCATAATGGGACCAATGCCCAGCACATTATACTCCTCGTTTGCGCTGTCCTGCGAAACAGGAAGTTTTTCAGGATTGACAGGAAGTCTGATGATATCTATGGCACCTGCACTTGGTTTTTGAAAAAACAAAGCAAAATCATTTCTTGCCGCCACGTTTCACACCTCCTATACCCTTGCTGTAGACTTCGCACTGCCGGCTGCTCGCTGTTCCTGCAGGATGATAGCCAAAGCGTCTGCCAGAGATTTCCGGTCAGCTTCTGTGTTGCCGGTATTGGCACCATTTACCGTGATAACAGGCGTCTGTGCTGTCAAATTGATTTTATTGACATATCTTTGGGTAGCCATATCCACCATCAGCTTGATGTCCTCTTTGGACATGTCTACGGATTTTTTCATACTGCTGACATCTTTTCCGATACCGCCCAGTGTATCGTTGATGTCTCCCAGAGAGGTGCCGCCTGCGGAAAAACTGCCCATATCAGGCATTCCCGCGCCACCGCCAAAAATATTGGAAAAGAAATTGGAGCCTTTATCGTAGCCGGAAGAAAATGCGCTGCCATAGTCTTTATATTCCATAGGAGAGAAATATTCTTCCCAGCCGGAAGACTCTTTTACAGCAGCTGACTTTGCCCCAAGGGAACTGATATAAGATTCCAAACCACTGGTCAGGTTCACAGATGCCCATGGTAGTTTGTTGATCAAATCCTCCAGTCCTTTGGCAATATTTAATATATATCCCAAAACTGTCTGTGCCATATCGTAAAAAAGCACTTTCACCGCAGCTACAGGATTGTTAAACACATTCCCTATGAAATTTGCGAATACCGCAAAGCCGTTATACATGAACGCCACAGTGTTATAAACATGAGCACCCAAGGCAGACATAACGCCGGCAATGATTCCGGTCGCGGAAACTGACGCACCTGTAAAATGGTTATAGGCAGCCACGCCAGCATACAACGCCCCCACGATGAGTGCCAATCCCATCAATACCCATGTGATAGGCGATGCCAAAAGAGCACTGTTAAACACCATAGTGGCGGCACTAGCTGCAGCTGTGTTGCCAGTCAAAACACCATACCCAATAGATAAAAGAGTCACAGCCCCATGATACGCTGTCGTCGCAATGGTAGCAATTTTCGTCCAGTTTGCTGCTACCTGAAAAATGGCAAAAGCCGCACCAGCCCCCAATACCAACGGACCAATGATTTCCAGATTATTCGCAACCCAAGAAAGACCAAGAAGCACAGGACGCAGCCCCATAGTTGCATAGTTCTGGAATTTAGTCCAAACCTGTCCCCATGTCATAGGCATTTCTTCAAATTTGGCATTGGTTTCCTCTGCCGCGGCAAACATGGCGTTTTTGACGATATCTGCTGTGATAGCCCCTTCAGACGCCATCTCTCGCATCTGCCCAACATTCACACCAAGATAATTGGCTATGGTTTGGGCAATCATAGGGGTTTGCTCTAAAATAGAGTTCAGTTCTTCCCCACGTAGTACACCAGATGCCATGGCTTGTGTCAGCTG
>ENA-OPBZ01001177-OPBZ01001177.1-human-gut-metagenome-genome-assembly--contig:-NODE-1177-length-11309-cov-2.594100_pt1 | contig 11309 bp, 8 predicted proteins | sample MGYA00241072_ERZ501459 | MGnify/ENA primary metagenome ERZ501459 (study PRJEB25962, sample SAMEA2042632) | human gut metagenome | biome: human gut; feature: human-associated habitat; material: faeces...
GTCAAGGAAGTAAAGACCGGTTCCTTAAACGGTATTTTGTTGGGCGTGATGGCGCTTCTGTGCCTTGGCATTTATGTGCATTTCTTCAAGGGTTATACCTGGATAGGAGCCTTTGGGATCTCCGGCTGTGTGGGAGTATCCCTGCTGGTGGCAATGGCAATCTCCAGCGCTGTTGGTACGGTGATCCCCATGTTTTTCCATAAGATAAAGGTAGACCCCGCAGTGGCATCCGGTCCCCTGATCACCACAGTAAACGATCTGGTGGCGGTAGTGACCTATTATGGTCTGGCGTGGCTGCTTCTGATCCGGTAGAATGCAATAGAAGGGTTAAGGAAGTAAGGGTTTTACCAGATGAATCTGAAGAAATCCAAATAAGGAGAGATCATGGCTGAGATATTATTGGGTTCCCATGTGGGAATGTCGGGAAAAGAAATGTTTTTAGGCTCTGTGAAGGAGGCGGAAAGCTACGGTGCCAACGTGCTGATGGTCTACACCGGGGCACCCCAGAACACGAGACGCAAGGAAATCGGAGAGCTGAGAATTGATGAGGGGCTTGCCTATGCCGAAAAAGCAGGTATCCGGGAGATCGTCATTCATGCTCCTTATATTATTAATTTAGGCAACATGGAGAAGCCGGAAATGTTCGATTTCGGCGTGGAATTTCTGGCAAAAGAAGTAAAACGTGCCGCCGCCTTTCACAGTAAGATACTGGTACTGCATCCGGGTTCTTCCCTGAGTGCCGGAGTGGAAGCTTCTGTGGAGCAGATCGCAAAGGGGTTAAATCTGGTGCTTGACGCAGATGACAGCAAGGTCAATATCGCTCTGGAGACCATGGCGGGCAAGGGCAGTGAGGTTGGCAGAACTTTTGAAGAATTGCGGATGATTTATGATAAAGTGGATCGAAAAGACAGACTGCGGATATGTTTCGATACCTGCCATGTGAACGATGCTGGATATGATCTGGTGAATGATTACGAAGGTGTGCTTGCGCAGTTTGACAAGATTCTGGGACTGGACCAGATCGCAGTGATCCATGTGAACGACAGTCTCAATCCCTTAGGCTCCCACAAGGACCGCCATGCCAATATCGGACAGGGTACCATCGGCTATGAGACTCTGCACCGGATTGTCCATGACGAGCGGTTTGCAGAGGTACCAAAGATTTTGGAGACACCATGGCTCTGCGCAGAGGGAGAAACGAAGAAGACAATCCCGCCGTATAAGCAAGAGATTGCATGGCTGAAAGCCTGAAAAACAGAGAAATACGAGGGTAGACAATTGAAAAAAAGGATTATCACAGCAGTAGCAGTATTTGGACTTTTGGGCGGAATATTATATTTTGCATATGCACAGACAGCGGCGCAGAACAATGTGAAGCATTTCACAGCTTTTTTTGCTGTGGAGGGAGAATCTATTGACCAGAATAATGATATAAAAAAAGAAATCGCACGCCTGACAGGTGCGGATTGTGAAGAACTATGGCTGGTGGGACAGTCCAAGGAAAGTGCCTTGAACAGTTATATTGTGAGTGGGGAATATCCGGATTTTATTTCCGGAGATACCAGTCTTTATGAGGCAGGGGCATTACTTCCTTTAGATGAATACTGGGAGAATTATCCCAATATCAAAAATTACCTGACGGAAGAACAGTGGGAGAGATTCCGCAGACCGGACGGTCATATCTATTGGATCCCACAGTTTGGTGTGACCCATGGCGAAGATGTGGAGGTGACCCACTCAGGTGAAGCCTTCTGGATCCAGACCAGAGTGCTGAAATGGGCGGGGTATCCGGAGATTCATACTGTGGATGAATATTTTGATCTCATCGAGCGCTATGTGGCAGCGAACCCGGTAATGGAGGATGGAACACCGAACATTCCGTTTACGATTTTGTGTGATGACTGGCGGTATTTTTGCCTTGAAAATGTGCCGCAGTTTCTGGACGGATTTCCAAACGATGGAAGCTGTATGGTAGACACGGAAACCAAAAAAGTGATGGATTACAATGTGACCGACACAGCCAAAAGATATTTCGGAAAGCTTAACGAAGAGTTCCGTAAGGGAATAATGGATCCCGGGGCGTTTAATGCCACCTATGATCAATATCTGGATAAGCTGTCAACAGGAGCTGTGCTTGGGATGGTCGACCAGTGGTGGCAGTTTTATTATGTAATAGATCCTGTATTCAAAAAACAGAATCTGGCACAGCTTGGGTGTGATTATGTTCCTCTTCCTGTCACGATTGATGATGGTATTCACAACAGATGGCATACAAACAGGATGGCAGAAATAGATTATTCTTCAGGAGTGTCCATTACCACCTCCTGTAAAGATATTGAAGGTGCGATGAAGTTTATCAGTGATCTTCTGGAACCTGATATCATAAGAGAAAGGTTCTGGGGAGAGGAGGGCAAGGACTATTCAGTCGATGAAAACGGTTTGTTTTACCTTACCAATGAGCAGGCAGAGAAAAAAAATGACAGCTCATATAAGGCAGCGCATATGTGTTCGTACTCATACTTTCCAAGAGTGGAGGGAATGCTTGATGATGGTATAAATGCGTTTTCAATGGAGTTTCAGCAGGACGAGTTTTTCAAAAATCAGCCTGTGGATATTCAGGAATGTTTTAAAGCCTATGGAGTGGAAAACTATGTAGATATGCTTGGAAAAAATGAGGCTCCCGGCTCGTGGTATCCGATGTATTCATATTCAGATTCAATTCCTTTGACCTCTGAATGTGGGAAAGTAAAGAATAATATTGTGGCAGTAAAGAAAATATGGTTGCCGCAGGTTATCATGGCAGATGATTTTGATGCTGCCTGGGAGCAATATATGGAGGAGTACAATGCCTGCAATCCACAGATATATTTTGATTATTTACAGCAAAAGGTAAATGAAAATTAGCAATATTTGAATACTGTTTGGCAATTTATTAATAGAATAACAAGCCCCTGTTCGTTTACACTTGTATATATCAATAAACGAATGGGGGGATTTTATTTTGGATGATTTAAAAAATGGTGCTTTGTATATAGGCACGATACCATCATCAATGGACAATAACAGATGCTCGGTCACACTTGAGGATGATGGAAGTGTTACTTTTTATATTTATGCGCCAAATGCCAATAAAGTAGAAGTAGCCGGAATGGGAGGCTATTTCAGCTCAGAACGCATACAGTTAAAGCCTGATATGCAGGGTGGATTTTCGGCAAACATTAAAGATTTCCACTGGGCAATGCATTATTATTTCTGGTATGTAGATGATGTCTGTATAACAAATCCTCATGCGGCTATATCATATGGCTGTTTTGCTGCAATAAACACATTTGAAGTGCCGGAGGAGGGCGAGGATTTCTATTTTGTCAGGGATGTGCCGCATGGAACGGTAAGTCTGTGCAAATATACCTCACAGGTAAACGGTCACATAAAGGAGAGCTATGTGTATACTCCACCCGGATATGAGAGTGGAGATGTAAGGTATCCTGTATTGTATTTACAGCATGGTGTCGGGGAGAATGAGACCGGATGGGTATGGCAGGGTAAGATGAATTTCATCATGGACAATCTGATAGCAGAAAAAAAATGTGTGCCGATGATCATAGTTGCAAGCAGTGGCTACGCATTTAAGGATAACGAATACCCTGTATTTTTTCCGGGAGATTTTGACAGTGAGCTTGTAAATAGCAAAATCCCTTATATAGAGGAAAATTTTAAGGTCAAAAAAGGAAGAAACAACCGTGCTGTGGCAGGACTTTCACTTGGTTCAGGACAGGCTACGGATATAGCGGCAAGACACCCGGAGCTTTTTTCAGCAGTTGGAGTATTTTCAGGTGTTGCAATACATCTAATGAAAAAAATCATCGACAGCCCATATCGGTTTGAAGCTGTCTTTATGTCGGCAGGAGATGAAGAAAAAGAGATACTGCTTGGAATCAATGAGATGGTAAAGGAATTTTCACGACAGGGGAAAAACAGTACACCAAAAGTATATGAGGGTTATCATGAATGGCATGTATGGAGAAAGAGCTTTAAGGATTTCGCACAGATGCTTTTTACATGGGATGACGCAGAACTTGATGATATTGATAAAGCTGTCCCGGTCAGATCAAAGAATATTGATTTTACCACACCGGTACAGGCGGATGAGAGCATGGTATTTTTTGATCCGGTGTATAGGCAGATACAGTTCGAAAATGACGAGGATGGAAAACCGGCTGGCAAATATCCGGATGTCATACATGGTATCAGTGTGACGGAGGATAACAGCATTGAAGTAAATCTTTTTGCACCTGATGCAAAAAGCGTGAGCGTAGTTCTTGAAAATGGCACGGAGGAGCTTCTTTACAGATCAAAGAAAAATGATGGTTATTGGGAAAAAACAATAGGCAATCCGGCAGAGGGATTTAACTATGTGACATTTATGGTAAATGGAACACCTGTAGTAAACCCTGCGGCACCTGTCGGGTTCGGATATAACAGGGCTGTAAACTTTGCTGAGGTACCTGAGAGGAACTTTAGCTGGCATGAGCTTAAGGAAACAGATCATGGTCAGATGCATATCCATTATTCGTGTGATGGAGACGGACAGGTCAGTATGAATTATGTTTATACACCAGCCGGTTATGGAGAGGATAACTGTGACACCGGCAGAGTATGTGTGCTTGAGTGTGCTGCGGACGAAAGAAATTTTTGCTGGATACATCAGGGAAAGATAGCAAATATCATGGATAATCTGTCTGGCGAAGGCAGGATAAAAGGAATTATGATAATAATGGCAGACAGCACGATATCTGATGATATCATCGGGAACATAACAGCCATATACGGAATTAAGGACAGTGCACAGAAAGAATGGTTAAAAAAAGGAGATAATGAATCCTGGACATCATGCAGACACAGATTTGTAAATTTCATGTGCGGGATACAGTAAAACAGCGACAAAAAGGAGAGAAAAATGGCAGGAGCATATAAGACAGGCAAATACAGAAATATATTCAAAGAGTATGGGTATCCGGAAGAAGAAATTCAAAAAAGAGTAGAGGATACTTTTAACACGATATTCTATGGGAATGATGATGAACGTTTTTATCATGAAGCCGGTGATGATATGGGATATATGGAGGATACTGGCAATCATGATGTGAGAACCGAGGGAATGTCATATGGCATGATGGTATGTGTACAGCTGGATAAAAAAGCAGAGTTTGACAGACTGTGGAAATGGGTGCGCACATATATGTACATAGAAGATGGTCCGGCAAAAAATTATTTTGCGTGGTCATGTCAGACAAACGGAAAGCGAAATGCCGATGGACCGGCACCTGATGGTGAAGAGTATTTTGCAATGGCATTGTTTTTCGCCTCTAAAAGATGGGGAGATGGCGATGGTATATTCTGCTATAGCAAAGAGGCACAAAATATCTTAAGGGAGTGTGTACACAAGGGTGAGCCGGGATACAGCGGAGAGCCAATGTGGGAGCCTTCCAACAAGCTGATAAAGTTTGTCACAAATATGGATTTCAGTGATCCTTCATACCATCTGCCGCATTTTTATGAACTTTTTGCCCAAAGGGCTTATGAGGAGGACCGAGACTTCTGGAAAGAAGCAGCAGCTGCCAGCAGAGCGTATCTGCACAGTGCATGCCATGAAAAGACAGGACTTAGCGCAGAATATGCAGATTATGACGGAAAGCCTCATACGGGTCATAAGGAAATATTTGGAAGACATGACTGGTATTACAGTGATGCATACCGCACGATCGCCAATATAGCGATGGATCATCTGTGGTTTGATGCAGATCCGTGGCAGATTAAAACGGCAGAAAACCTTCAGAAGTTTTATTGTGAGGATCAGAAGGACAATTGGGATGGGGTATTTCTTATAGATGGTACACCGCTTGATGAGAAGGCACTTCATCCGGTAGCAATCATTGCTGTTAATGCAGAAGCTTCACTCGCAGCAGATGGAAAATATGCAAAGCAATGTGTTGAAAAGTTCTGGAACACTCCGCTTAGGACCGGTGACAGGAGATACTATGACAATTTCCTTTACATGTTTGCAATGTTAGCACTTTCAGGAAATTACAGGATTTATTGATTTTAATATACAAGAACCTTAAGCTGGAATGATGAAGCAGTCATAAACTATAAAAGACAGGACAAATATCTATAATTTCTCCCGGTGCAAAGCACCGGGAGTTTTTGTATCATATAATCATTATAGCTGATAAAATTGACACAACAAGGAGGCAGCAAGATGGCAGGGCCAAAAGCACCAAAGGATCCGGAAAGAAAAAGACCTTATTTCTACATCATGAAGGATAAGGATATATACGGCTCAGTACAGGAAGATGGAAGCATTATACATTTTATATATGAAAGCGACGGAAGACTGATAAACAGTGCACAGATAGCCGGAAATATAGAAGATAAAGAGGAACTGGGGCTGTTAGAGACAGTGGAAGGTTTTGGCAGGCTTGTACACAGCATAGGTGTATCTGTGGAAACAGATAATCAAAACGAACAGATCGAATTTGTGTTTCAGATGTACGGAAAGCAGGACCTGTACGGAGGCGGTACTAATCTTAAGGTAAAGCTGACAGGTGATGGAATGGAGAGAAAGATATACCTGTCAGATTATAAGTGGACACCGGATGATGATATACCGGGACAGATAAAGTTCATATTTAATACACCGGATATCATGGGAAAAGCGAGTGTCAGACTGTATCTGAATGACGGCTATGAGGCTCCGGCAGATATTGAGGAAACAGATGTGGATATGAACTCTGATGAATACTGCAGGATGATAAGCCATTCGCTTATGAATATGGGAAATGCATACCGCATAAGAAAAGCCATCGAAAAGACTAGAGCCGGAAAAGAGGTAACACTTGCATACATCGGTGGATCTATCACACAGGGAGCAGGTGCGGCACCTATAAATACAGAGTGCTACGCATACAAATCCTATCAGCTTTTCCAGAAGCGTTTTTCCGCAAAGAATAATGTGAAATTCATAAAAGCCGGTGTGGGTGGCACGCCATCGGAGCTGGGAATGATCAGATTTGACAGGGATGTACTAAGAGACGGACAGCAACCTGATATAGTAGTTATTGAATTTGCTGTAAATGATGAGGGAGATGAGACAAAGGGTGACTGCTATGAAAGCCTTGTACGTAAAGTACTTAATCTGCCATGTAAACCGGCAGTCATATTGCTTTTTTCAGTATTTGCAAATGACTGGAACCTTCAAGACCGCCTAAGCCCGGTTGGAAAGCTCTATGATCTGCCTATGGTAAGCGTGCTGGATGCGGTTTCCCCTCAGTTTGCATTAAAAAATGACGAGGGAAGGGTAATAACCAAAAATCAGTTTTTCTATGATATGTTTCATCCGGGCAATGCAGGCCATTCCGTCATGGCAGACTGCATAGAGTATCTTTTTGAAAAAATAGATCAGGCAGGGCATGCAAGTTTGGATGCATTTGAACTGGGACTGACAGAGGAAAAAAATATTGCAGGAAAAACTAAATCTTGCACCGGTAATAGGAAACAGCTTTGAAAATATAAGACTGCTCGACAAAAAGGATATATATGCAAAGGCATATATTGACGAGGGTGGCTTCGATTCGACAGATACACAGCTGCAAAGCGTTGAGATGGATGCTCAGCTTTCGCTGACTCCGGAATTCCCGTATAACTGGATGTATGATGGCACAAAAAATACATTAAACAGGGTAAAAGCGTATTTCGAGCTTGAGATGGAGTGCAGGGCACTTCTCCTTGTATTTAAGGATTCGGGAGAGGTAAACGTGGGAAAGGCGAAGGTATATGTGGACGGAGAATATCATTTTACGGCTGATCCACATATCAATAACTGGCAGCACTGCAATGCGGTAATAATATTTAACAATAAGACCAGTGAAAATCATGTTGTAAGAATTGAAATTGCAGAGGAAGACAGAGACAAGCAGTTTACGATACTTGGCTTTGGATATATATTATAGAGAATGAGAGGTAAGAGACATGGTAACAGCAAAAAATCCAATACTTTCAGGTTTTTATCCTGATCCATCAATATGTAGAGTCGGGGAAGACTATTATCTGGTGACATCAAGCTTTGTGTATGCACCGGGTGTTCCCATATTTCATAGCCGGGATCTGGCTCATTGGGAGCAGATTGGCAATATACTTGACAGACCATCGCAGCTATGCGTGGAAAATGAAGAAATATCGAGAGGTATTTTTGCACCGACCATAAGATATCATGAAGGAACTTTTTATATGATAACGACCAATGTATCGCATGGCGGCAATTTTATAGTGACAGCGCAGGATCCCGCAGGACCGTGGTCTGATCCGTATTATTTGGGAGAAGAAGCAGTCGGAATAGACCCAAGCCTTTTCTTTGATGATGACGGCAGATGTTATTACTGTGGCACACGCCCAAACCCTGAAGGAGTACGCTACAATGGAGACTGGGAGATATGGATACAGGAGCTTGATCTTGGAACCATGAAGCTTAAGGGCAGGAGCATGGCCATATGGAAAGGAGCTGTAAAGGGATGCATATGGCCGGAAGGACCACATATCTACAAGATAAACGGATATTATTATCTGATGCATGCAGAGGGCGGCACTGGACCGGAGCACAGTATAACGATAGCAAGAAGCACGGAGCTTTTTAAATGGTTTGAAGGATGTCCGAGAAATCCGATATTTACACACAGAAATCTGGGGATGGATTATCCGGTCATCTATGCAGGACATGGTGATCTGGTGGATGATATAAACGGAAACTGGTATGTGGTCATGCTTGCGTCAAGACCATGCAAAAAGCACAGCAGCATGGGCAGGGAAACCTTTATTGCAAAAACAATATGGGAAAACGAATGGCCGGTAATAGCACCCGGGATAGGACACCTTGAGGATACGGTAGATATACCGCTTGAAGAGTGCAGATTTATAGATGAGATATCAGAAAATGATTTTATAACTTTCTGCGAAGCCAAGCCTGATAAGAGGCTGGTTGGAATAGGAAAACGCAACGAGTCTTTTTACTCCCTTAAGGAAAATCCGGGAGTACTGAGACTGTACACAAACAAAGAGCAGATCACTGATCTTGGCACAAGCGCATTTCTTGGACTAAGACAGAAGGGCTATGAGTTTACGGTAAAGACAGCAGTGCGTTTTATCCCACAGTCGGATAATGAGACGGCAGGACTTGTACTTTTCCAGAACAATGAGAATCATCTTCGCGCTGAGATAACAATGGAAGCCGGGAGGCTGGTATTTGTGGTGACTACACATATTAAGGGAACTGACAAAAAGATAGCAGTGGCAGATATTATGGAGTACAGCATTACAGAAAAAAATCCACTGTGGAATATATGTATGATCTGTAAGGAACAGGAAGCATCTATATGGATAGGTACGGCCGAAAAGAGCGTAAAAGTCGCAGAAAAAATAAGTCTGCTGCCATATACCACAGAAGAAGCAGGTGGCTTTGTGGGCTGTACGGTCGGTATGTATGCATCCTCAAATGGCAGCAATAGTAATAACTATGCAGAATTTTCATACATAATGCTCACCCAATAAACATTTTGCGGAATTCAGTCGGGGTGCAGCCCTTTTCAGCTTTGAACACCCTTATGAAAGTGGATGGATTTGCAAAGCCTGACTGCATTGCAGTCTCGGTGACAGATATATTGGGATCAGCCAGAAGGGTCAGGGCAAGCTCTATTCTTTTCTGATTTAAGTATTTGTAAAAGGTATTATTGGTAAACTGCTTAAATAGCCGGGTAAAGTGATATTTACTGAATCCGGCTATTTTTGAGATTTCATCAAGTGTTATGTCCTCAGTGCAATGTGTATCGATATACTCACAGATAGACAGAAAACGCTCCAGATATTCCTGCTGTTTCTTATAAAACGGATAACTATGCGCTGCTCCCGTTCTTCTTGGCTTCATATATTCTTCACCATAATTAAGTTTCAATATTCCATCATACCCTTTAGGCACGGGAATTTTGAAATACTCAAACCAAACCCATTCCGTTTCATCAAACCATTCAACAGGCATAATATAATTCATTTGCCCACGAATTCTTCGTCCCATTTCGCATAAGTAATCCGACTCATCTCTATTTGATAGCATTGCAATATTATCGGACATTTTCCATAATTGCTGTTTTAATGTATTATCTCTTATAAATTTAGTTTTACATATATCCTCTATCTTAATTAACCTTGATTCCAATTCACCATTCTTATTTAACTCTTCATACCTTTGTGCAACATCATATATAATTCCATAAATAAGTAACTGTGTTTCAGCAAATTCTTTATCTCTTGGAACATAATCCATAGGATTAATATCAATACCTGCAACATACGGAAAATTATAGAATTTATTTTGAATTTCAGAAGGGAGTGGAATTTTATAATAATTCATAATTGTAGCACTAGGCTGACAATGTGTTCCCTCTGTATATAGACTGCTTACATAGAAGTCAGTAAATATCCTTATGTTTCAATATGTCCATCAACTTCATATAGTCTTCTCTTGGCATATCAAAATCCATATCATCGTCCCAGGGAATGAAACCTTTATGCCTTACCGCCCCTAAAAGCGTTCCCCAGGATGCATATATTCTAAGTCCATACTGACTGCATATATTTAATAATTCACAGGTAAGCTCCATCTCAACCGCCCATGCGCGCTTCATCATTGATGGAATCTTAAACCCACATCTTTCTTCTTCCTTGAAATAATTATCATCCAATTCCAGCATCCTTGCTACCTCTTAAATCTTATCAATATATCCAATATACTGCTGTCTTGTAAGTCCTTCTGCGATTGCCTTATATAATGGCATCTGCTTTACAAGAATCGAACTATAAGGTGATTCTGTTATATCTTTCACCTCACTCAATGCCCTGCTTGTAAGTGGAACATACTGTTCATAATCTATTGTTATCTCTCTTTGCTTTGCAAAATCAAGAATTTCATATAAATATGTATGAAGAAAATATAACTTAATCTCCTCATAATACTCTTTAAAATATGAAGTATTCTTCATAAACTCCCAGACCATTAACTGAACCTGTGCATGTTGAAATAATGTTTCCACCGCTTTCATATCATTACGCATGGTTCCGTAGTTGTTCTGTCTATATATATATAATTTATCGGACATTTTCACTAATTTATTAGCATAAAATAGTAATGGATAGACAAATAATGGTTCTTCATATATAACATTTTCTGCAAATGCTGTGTTGGCATTAATAACCATCGACCTTTT
>ENA-OPBZ01001182-OPBZ01001182.1-human-gut-metagenome-genome-assembly--contig:-NODE-1182-length-11291-cov-3.152011_pt1 | contig 11291 bp, 8 predicted proteins | sample MGYA00241072_ERZ501459 | MGnify/ENA primary metagenome ERZ501459 (study PRJEB25962, sample SAMEA2042632) | human gut metagenome | biome: human gut; feature: human-associated habitat; material: faeces...
CAAGTGGCTGTCGGGCGCGGTATAATTGAAGCGTGAAGTTATAGCACGCAAGAAAATTTGTTGTCCGACTGTCCAAGGAAGGAGGACTTATGAAACATTCGAACAATAAAAAGTCCCGTGATGTGACAGCCTTCCTCTATGAGCGGCTTTCCCGTGACGATAATCTGGAAGGCGAGAGTTACAGCATTGGCAATCAGAAAAAATTGCTCACTAAGGTAGCCAAGGAAAAAGGCTACTACGAGGCCGCCGGGCTGAATGTGAGCATTGTGCAGCCGCCGGACAACAGCACCGCCACCCAGCTGTGCAGCTCCAACAAAGCACAATTTGCCGTTGACGCACAGGACACCCTGGCGCCAGCCTTTACTTCTGACACCCCCATGGATGTGACTGCCGTGGCTGCGCTGCTGCAGCACAACTCCTCCGGCATTATCTCCAAGGCCGGCCAGGGTATGGATCGTCCCAAGGGCCTGACAGGCAACACCTACCTGACCTGGGACTCCCCCATTGAAAAGGCTATGCTGGAAAATATTGTCAACAAGGACGGCGGCAACTGGAGCAAGGTTAAGCAGATCCCCAACATGGTGACCGCCGAGGCCCAGGATGTGCAGCAGAACCCGGACCACGCCATTTGGGTATTCTACGGCTGGGCCGGTATCAACGCCAAGGTCAACAAAATCGATGTAGACTTCTTCTACATTAAGGACCTGAACGCCACCTTTGACTACTACACCCCGGTGCTCATCGCCAACAACACTTTCTTAAAGGAAAATCCGCAGGCTGCTAAGGCATTCCTGGCTGCCACTGCCAAGGGCTATCAGTACGCCATTGACCACCCGGAGGAGGCTGCGGACATTCTCATTAAGAACGACGATACCGGCTCTCTGAACGGCAGCGAAGAACTGGTTAAGGAAAGCCAAAAGTGGATGGCCGGTCAGTATATCAGCGACGCCAAAAAATGGGGCTACATTGACCCGGCCCGTTGGAACAACTTCTACAAGTGGCTGACGGACAACAAGCTGGTGGAGAAAGACATCAGCAGCAATGTAGGCTTTACCAACGATTACCTGGCATAAGAGATGGACATTTTATCCGCAGAAAACATTAAAAAAAGCTTTGACGAAAAGGTGATTTTGGACGGCGTAAACCTGACTTTGCGGCAGGGAGAGTTGATCTCCCTGCTGGGGGTCAGCGGCGCCGGCAAGACCACCCTGTTCAACTGCATCAGCGGCATTGACCGGCCGGACAGCGGCCGGGTGGTGCTGGGCGGGCAGGACATTACCGGCCAGCCGGGCCATATCAGCTATATGCTGCAAAAGGACCTGCTGCTGCCCTACAAAAAGATTATTGACAATGTGTCCCTACCGCTGCTGCTCTCCGGCAAATCCAAAAAGGAAGCGCGGACAGAAGCCGGCAGTCACTTTGCCCAGTTCGGTCTGGAGGGCACCCAGCAGCAGTACCCGGCGGAATTGTCCGGCGGTATGCGCCAGCGGGCAGCCCTGCTGCGCACCTACCTGGCTGGTGACCGCGTAGCGCTGCTGGACGAACCGTTCAGCGCCCTGGACACCATCACCAAATCCGCCATGCACCGGTGGTATCTGTCCGTGATGGAGGAGATCAAGCTGTCAACCATCTTTATCACCCATGATATTGACGAGGCGGTGCTGCTCAGCGACCGCATTCTCATTCTCAGCGGGCGACCGGGCAAGATCACCCACCAGATCACCATTGCGGAGCCGAAGCCCCGGCGGCGGGACTTTAACCTGACCCCGGAATTTTTGGATTACAAAAAGCAGGTGATTGACGCCTTGGGTGTGGTGTTATAATGCGGCAAAAGCAACCACTTGCGTAAACGGAATCAATCTATAAAAAAGAAAAACGGCATTGCAACCAAAATTGCAATGCCGTTTGTTTTATTTTGCGATCCCCAGGATGGTCTCCGCCTGCTGCACCTGCTCCGGTGTGGGCACAGGTACGCCCTCCAGCGGGTACTCAATCCCCAGGTTTTGCCACTTAAAGAGCCCCAGCGTATGGTACGGCAGGATCTCCACCTTCTCCACAGAAGAAAGGCTGTCAATAAAGTCTTTCAACTGCTGCAACTCTGCCGGGTCATCGGTCAGACCGGGCACCAGCACGCGCCGGATCCACATCGGCTTTCCGATCTCCGACAAGTAGCGAGCCATATCCAAAATATTGACGTTGTCCCGCCCGGTGAGTTCCTTGTGCTTTTCGCTGTCCGTCTGCTTTAAGTCCAGCATCACCAGGTCCGTCACTTCCATCAGCTTTTGAAACTTAGAGAAGAACGGCTCCTTGCGGCTGAATGCGGAACCGCAGCTGTCCAGCGTGGTATGCACCCCGTGGGCCTTGGCAATGGAGAAGAACTCCGTTACAAAGTCGATCTGGAGCAGCGGCTCGCCCCCGCTAACGGTGATACCGCCGTTGGGCTGGCCTTTCTTGGTCCAGTAATTGCGATAACGATAAGCCTTATCAAACATCTGCTGTGGGGACAGGCTCATCTTTTCCGCCGCCGGATCCCAAGTCTCCGGGTTGTGGCAATATTTGCAGCGCATATTGCAGCCCTGCAAAAAGAGCACATAGCGCACCCCCGGACCGTCTACCAGCCCGAAGGTCTCTATGGAATGAATTTTACCGATCATAAGCGATCAGCCGCTTACATTCTGTCGTGGCAGGTACGGGCAATAACATCCATCTGCTGCTCACGGGTCAGGTCAATAAACTTCACGGCGTAACCGGATACACGGATGGTGAAGTTTGCATACTCTTCCTTCTCCGGGTGCTCCATGGCGTCGATCAGCTTCTCTTTACCGAACACATTCACATTCAGGTGATGCGCGCCCTGATCGAAGTAGCCATCCATCACCTGTACCAGGTTGTTGATGCGCTCCTGCTCGTCATGACCGATAGCGTCCGGATTGATGGTTTGGGTGTTGGAGATACCGTCCAGTGCCCACTCATAAGGCAGCTTAGCAACGGAGTTCAGAGAGGCCAGCAGGCCGTTCTGCTCTGCGCCGTAAGCCGGGTTTGCACCAGGAGACAGCGGCTCGCCGGCCTTACGGCCGTCAGGCATAGCACCGGTTGCCTTACCATATACCACATTGGAGGTAATGGTCAGGATAGAGGTGGTGGGCTCGGAGTTACGATAGGTGTGGTGCTTCTTGATCTTAGTCAGGAAGGTCTTCAGCAGCCATACAGCGATCTCATCTGCACGGTCGTCATCGTTGCCGTAGCGGGGGAAGTCGCCGGTGGTCTCGTAGTCAACCACAATGCCGTCCTCGTTGCGGATGGTCTTAACCTTAGCGTACTTGATGGCGCTCAGGGAGTCTACCACGTGGGAGAAACCGGCAATACCGGTGGCAAAGGTTCTGCGTACATCGGTATCGATCAGAGCCATCTCGGCAGCTTCGTAGTAATACTTATCATGCATGTACTGGATCAGGTTCAGCACATTCACATACAGATCAGCCAACCAGTCCATCATGCGGTCATACTTCTCAATGACCTCATCATAGTCCAGGTACTCGGAAGTGATCGGCTTGTACTCGGGACCAACCTGCTGGCCGGTCTTTACATCCACACCGCCGTTGATGGCATACAGCAGGCACTTAGCCAGGTTGGCTCTTGCGCCGAAGAACTGCATCTCTTTACCGGTCTGGGTAGCGGATACGCAGCAGCAGATGCTGTAATCGTCGCCCCATACCGGCTTCATCACATCGTCGTTCTCATACTGGATGGAGCTGGTGCGGATAGAAATGTCTGCTGCGTACTTCTTAAAGTTCTCAGGCAGAGCGGAGGAATACAGAACAGTCAGGTTCGGCTCCGGAGAGGGACCCATATTCTCCAAAGTGTGCAGGAAACGGTAGTCGTTCTTGGTAACCATAGAACGACCGTCTACGCCGATACCGCCAACTTCCAGGGTAGCCCATACCGGGTCGCCGGAAAACAGCTGGTTGTAAGAGGGAATACGGGCGAACTTCACCATACGGAACTTCATAACCAAGTGGTCGATCAATTCCTGAGCCTCGCTCTCGGTCAAAGTGCCGGCTTCCAGATCTCTCTCAATGTAGATATCCAGGAAAGTGGACACACGACCAACGCTCATCGCAGCGCCGTTCTGGGTCTTGATGGCAGCCAGGTAGCCGAAGTACAGCCACTGCACAGCCTCTTTTGCATTCTTTGCGGGCTGAGAAATATCAAAGCCATACTTCTCGGCCATAACTTTCATCTCGCCCAGAGCCTTGATCTGCATAGCCAGCTCTTCTCTCTGACGGATGATGTCGTCCGTCATAGAACCGCTGCCGCAGTTGGCAAAGTCTTCCTTCTTCTGCTCGATCAGGAAGTCGATACCGTACAGAGCCACACGGCGATAATCGCCGACGATACGGCCACGGCCGTAAGTATCCGGCAGACCGGTAATGATCTTGTTGTGGCGAGCCTTCTTCATCTCGGGTGTATATGCGTCAAACACACCCTGGTTATGCGTCTTGCAATACTCGGTGAAGATCTTGTGCAGCTCCGGATCCGGCTCATAGCCGTAAGTGGAGCAAGCCTGCTCCGCCATCTTGATACCGCCATAGGGCATAAAGGCACGCTTCAGGGGCTTGTCGGTCTGCAAGCCAACCACAGCCTCCAGATCCTTCAGATCCTCACTGATGTAGCCCGGCTCATGGGCAGTAATGCCGGACACGATCTTCGTGTCCATATCCAAAACGCCGCCCTTGGCGCGCTCTTCTTTTTGCAGACCCTGCAACACGCCCCACAGCTTGTTGGTAGCGTCCGTGGGTCCTGCCAGGAAATGCTCATCCCCATCATAGGGCTTGTAGTTCTTCTGGATGAAGTCTCTTACATTGACTTCCTCTTTCCAGAGGGAACCGTCAAAGCCATTCCATTGTTCAAAATTGACCATCGTATTACCTCCTACAGTATTTGTTTGCTAAATATGAAAACTAATGACTGGCATAGTTGAAATTGCGAAAACAGACGCAATTTGACACACCTGTCCGCAAATCGCTAATAATATACAACAAATCGTCTTGAATTTCAACCCAAATTGTATAAGTATTTTGCCCATTCCGGCTAAAGTTTTTGGGAATTTTGACCATTTGTTGTAATCATTACCAGCTTGTACTCATTACAATTTGAATTATAAACGGAAAACGACCTTTTGTCAAGGGGTTTTTTCTGTTTTTTGCAGAACATACCTGGCGGCGGCGCTCACCTTTCTTTGATACTATTTTAACATAATTCGCTGTATTTTCCAAAATTTTTGCACGCTGTTGCGCAATTCTGCACATAGTGTAAATTATTTATGAATTCCACCGCTGTCAGATTGACAATAAATTATCAATTCGCTATACTGAACTTGCAAGCGGCGAAAAAAAAGCTGCCGAAATTTCAATGAAAAGAGGTAATTTGTTATGGCAAACAGATTTGTATTGAATGAGACCAGTTACCACGGCCCCGGTGCGATCCAGGAGATCGCCGGTGAAGTGAAAGGCCGCGGGTTCAAAAAGTGCTTTGTGTGCTCCGACCCGGACCTGATTAAATTTAATGTAACGAAGAAAGTGACCGATGTGCTGGAGAATGCCGGCATTGACTACGAGATCTACAGCAAAATCAAGGCCAACCCCACGGTGGAGAATGTGCAGACCGGCGTGGCCGCCTTTAAGGCCAGCGGCGCAGACTGCATCATCGCCATTGGCGGCGGCTCCTCTATGGACACCGCCAAAGCCATCGGTATTATCATTGAGAACCCGGAATTCAGCGATGTAATCTCCCTGGAGGGCGTGGCGCCCACCACCAAGAAGGCCGTGCCGATCATCGCCGTTCCAACCACCGCCGGTACAGCCGCCGAGGTCACCATCAACTATGTGATCACCGACACGGAGAAAAACCGCAAAATGGTGTGCGTAGATGTGCACGACATTCCTGTAGTGGCCGTTGTGGACCCGGAGATGATGGCATCCATGCCCAAGGGGCTGACCGCCGCCACCGGTATGGACGCACTGACCCACGCCATTGAGGGCTACATTACCAAGGCCGCCTGGGAAATGAGCGATATGTTCCACCTGAAAGCCATTGAGATCATCAGCAAGAACCTGCGCGGTGCCGTAGCCAACACCCCGGAGGGCCGCGAGGGCATGGCGCTGGGCCAGTACATTGCCGGTATGGGCTTCTCCAACGTGGGCCTGGGCATTGTGCACTCCATGGCGCACCCGCTGGGCGCTGTGTACGACACCCCCCACGGCGTAGCCAACGCCATTATCCTGCCCACCGTGATGGCCTACAATGCACCTGCCACCGGTGAGAAATACCGGGATATTGCCAAGGCCATGGGCGTTAAGGGCGTGGACGATATGACTCTGGACCAGGCGCGTGCCGCTGCCGTGGACGCTGTCAAGCAGCTGTCCCAGGATGTGGGTATCCCCGCCGACCTGAAAGACATTGTAAAGCCGGAGGATGTGGACTTCCTGGCGCAGAGCGCTTATGACGACGCCTGCCGTCCCGGCAATCCCAGAGACACCAGCGTAGAAGAGATCAAACAGTTGTATCTCTCCCTGATGTAAATCTTTTTTGTAAGACAGCCGCACCGCTTCACCCTGAGCAGTGCGGCTTTTTTTGCGCCCCGGCATTGTATTTCCCGATCATTTATGCTATGCTAAAGGCAATGTGAGGAAGAAAGGTGATCTACATTGACCATTTCTGACGCAATTCGCTATGTTGGCGTCAACGATACAGACATTGATTTGTTTGAAAGCCAGTACCCGGTGCCCCACGGCGTATCCTACAACAGCTATCTGCTGCTGGACGACAAGATCGCCCTGCTGGACACGGTGGACAAACGCAAATATGACGACTGGGCCGCAAAGGTGGACGCTGTTCTGGACGGACGCACCCCGGACTACATTGTGGTGCACCACTTAGAGCCGGACCACGCCGGCAGTCTGCAAATGACCATAGAGAAATATCCCGAAGCCACCCTGGTGCTCAGCATCAAGGCGCTGGCTATGCTGCCCCAGTTTTTTGACCTGCCGGCAGGCACCAAGACCCTGTCGGTGAAAGAGGGCGACACGCTGGAGCTGGGTCACCACACCTTGACCTTTGTGATGGCACCCATGGTGCACTGGCCGGAGGTGATGGTCAGCTACGAACAAACGGAAAAGGTGCTCTTTAGCGCAGACGCCTTTGGCAAATTCGGCGCCGTAGGCACGGACGAGCCTTGGCTGGAGGAAGCCCGCCGCTACTTTATCAATATCGTGGGCAAATACGGTGCGCCGGTGCAGACCCTGCTGAAGAAAGCCGCCGCCCTGGATATTGCCACCATTTGCCCGCTGCACGGCCCGGTACTGCAAGGGGACCTGACCCCCTATCTGCACCTGTATAACACTTGGAGCAGCTATCAGCCGGAAATCCGGGGTGTATTCATTGCCTATGCCTCCATTTACGGCAACACGAAGACGGCTGCTCTGCTGCTGGCGGAGGAACTGAAAAGCCGTGGCGTAACGGTAGAAATCGCGGACCTGAGCCGCACGGATTTGGCACAGGCAGTAGCAAAAGCATTTCAGTACAGCCAAATGGTATGCGCCGCCCCCAGCTATGACGGCGGGGTGTTCCCGGTAATGGCGGACTTCTTGCACCACTTAAAGAGCAAGAGTTACCAAAACCGCACCGTGGCCTTGATTGAAAACGGAAGCTGGGCGCCCAGCGCCGCCCGCACCATGACCGCCCAGTTGGAGGAGATGAAAGCCATCACCCTGCTGTCGGGCACCGTCACCGTGCGCGCCGCCTTAAAGGACGCAGACCGCACCGCGCTGGCCGCACTGGCAGACGCGCTGGCGCAGTAAGGAGCAGACCATGGTTGTATATACAAACGCAGATTTCATCTCCCTGAATGAGGAGAATCTCACTTACAGTGTGCTGGTAGAGGACAAGGGCAAAATTGCCTATATCGGCTACAATACGCCCCTGTGTTACCGAGACGCCAAGGTGGTAGACCTGGAGGGCAAGGCGGTACTGCCGGCAGTAAACGACCTGATCCCGGTGGACTGCAAGGACGCCGGCTGCGCCGTACTGGCTGTGGGCGAAAGTGCCGACTTTGCCGTCTTGGACAAAAACATTCTCAAGGACCCTACCGCCTCGGTGGAAGTCGTGTACCTGAAAGGCCGCGACACCAGCAAAAGCCGCTTTCCGTTTTTTCATATCTAAAGTGTTACAGTAAAAGGCGCACACCAAAATCGGTGTGCGCCTTTTGTTTTCCATATTTGGCTATTTGCCCCCTTTACAAGGGAGCCTTATTTTTTGTCTTTTTACCGCTTTTACTTATGATTTCCCCTGCTTTTTCTTCTTATAGTGTATCAACAGCACCACGGCTACAAACACAGCGGCAATGCCGAAAACCGCGCCAAAAGCAATGCCCGCAGTAGCCGGAGGCAGATATAACTTACCACCGTCCGACAACGTGGGGGTCGCCTTTTCCGGCAATTTATACAAATCCGCACCGCTGTTTTTGCCATAGGCCACCTGCACCACGCTCACCTGGTACTTGCTCAGCTCCACCTGGAGGTCCGTGCCGGGGGTCAGCTCCGTTTGAGTGGGCGCAGTGGTATTGCTGTCCAGTTCATTGCAGGCGGACTTAAATTTGCCTTGCAGGCTTTGAACGGAAACCGCATTCGGTTTGTAGCCGTCCAGCTGCACATTCACCGTCCGATCCTTGCCGGAGGTATTCACCAGCTTAATATACAGCACCTGGTTCTCCGGGTCGCAGGTAACGGACTGGTACACCCCGTCCTGTACGGTACTGCCGCCGTCAAAAGTGGCGTGCACATACTGCGTACCCACGTTGTTGGCAAAAAGCATTTGCACATAATAGGAGGGAGTGAGCACCGTTTGGCGGCTGTCAAACCAAATGAGATTCACATTCCAGCTTTGGGCATTGACCTTGGCAAAGGTGGGGGCGTAGGATGCCATATCCACCACATCGCCGTTGCGTTCCAAGCCGGTCAGGTAGCTGGCTTCTTCCACCGCTTCCCAAATGTTGCTCTTGGTCTCTATGGTGCCGATCCCGGCAGAGGTGGCGGCGTACTCGCCCACAAACACATGGGCACCGGAGCGGTCAAAGCTGTCGTAGCGATCGTTGTGGTCAAACAGGTAGCCGTCATAGGTATAATAATGCTCGTCCACCACCGTGTCCTTAAATTCCCGGTCAATCCACGCCATATTGCCGTCGTAAGCGTCCCCCTCCAGGTAAGTACCGGCAGAGGAGATCACCTTGATCTGCGGATATTTCTCTTTTACCGCCTTGTAAAGCGCCTTGAAGTTGCGTTCATACACGGCGCCCCAGTTCTCATTTCCCAGACCGATATATTGCAGATTGAAGGGCTTGGCGTGGCCGTTGGCCGCCCGCAGTGCGCCCCAATAGCTGGTGGTGGCATCGCCGTTGGCGTACTCAATCAGATCCAGTACATCCTGCACATAATTGTCCCACGCATCCGTGCCCGGGCGCAGAGCGATGGTGTCCAAATACGCCTCCCAGTCGGCGGCGCTGTTGATGTTCAGTTTTTTGATTTTGTCCGTATATTCCGTGCGGGCGTCGGTATCCTTTTCGTCCAGGCCCACCTTTTCCGTCAAATACGCCTCCCACTGCGCGTCGGTCATGCTCAGTTTGGCATACGCTGCCGCGTGGTCATCATAGGCAGCCCGCGGCTGGCAGCTAAGCCCCACATTCACAATGGGCAGCGCCAACGCGTTCAGATCCGCGCACAGCTGGAAATACTCGTGGTAACCCATGGCGTTGGTGTTGTTATAGTCCCGGCCGTTGTCGTCCTTCCACAGGTTCTCACTTTGCTTGCGCTCCTCCAAGGGGCCGATGGTATCTTTCCAATTGTACAGCTGATCCAGGCTGCCGCCCTCTGCCAGACACCCGCCGGGAAAGCGGATAAACCGCGGGTGCAGATTTTGCAGCGCTGCAAACAGGTCGCTGCGCAGGGTGGTATATTTCCAGCTGTCGCTGCCGTAACCGTAGCTGCCCTGGGGCACCAGGGTGACGAAATCCAGGTATAAAGTCCCCTCACCCTCCAGCTGAAATACCAGGGCACCATCCTTGCTGGCACTGGCGGTCAGCGGTACGGTCAGCTTGTTCCAGGCGCCGCCGGTTTTGCTCAAGTCCAGCTGCACCGCCGTCTGCTTGCCGTCGCCGCAGTCCAAATACACCTGCGCGGTGCCGGTAAAGCCGTCGGAGCGCACATAGCAGCTGAGATCATACACCTGGTCCGCCACAAAGCCCATATCCGCCGTGTTGGCTTTCTTTTTATCATATTTATCCGTCTTGTATTTATAAATTTCCGTAAAGCCCAGGTTCGTCAGGCTGCCCTTGCCGTCCACCGTCACCTTGGCGTAGGTGGGATTGTTTTTATTTAGGGGCAGGTTGCCCTCGGTAGTCAGCTCCAACCCATCCGCCACCCAGCCGGTGGTAGGCGCAGAGGCGTACTCAAAGCTGTCGTTATTCACCAAGTTGGACACCAAGCCCCCGTCGCAGGCGTAGCTGATGTCCTCAATAAACGCACCGTACAAATGATCCGAGATGGCGGTTTGCTTGGCGTCTGCCGCCACACGCAGCACTGCCTTATCCGCTGCCTGCACCGGCAAGGCGGCGCCCAAGGTCAGTGCACCGGCCAGCAGTGCGCAAAAAATCCGTTTCATATATAGAACCCCCTCTATTTTATACCTTTATTATAGCATACCGCCCTGCCCCGGCGCAACTAAAAAAGGCCGTGCCTGCACGCCGTGTGCAATATTCTTTGTTAAATTTTATCGAACTTTTTAATGTACTTTGTCAGTATAGGCATATTAAGATTTTGTCTATTTTTCAAGCCGGTTGACAGCGCCGAACCCTTGCCGTATAATAAGTCTATTAAAAAGGTAGGTATTCGCTATGGAACAGGCATTTTCCAGAACAGAATTACTCTTGGGCAGCAGCGCTCTGGAGCGGCTGGGGCCTCGCGGGTGGCGTTATTCGGCATTGGCGGCGTAGGTGGCTATGTGTGCGAGGCTTTGGCCCGTACCGGCGTGGGGCACCTGGATCTGATCGACAGCGACACAGTGGCCGTGTCCAACATCAACCGCCAGATCATCGCCACCACCAAAACCGTGGGGCAGTACAAGACGGACGCCATGGAGGCTCGAATCTTAGACATCAATCCGGCGGCCAAGATCACCAAGCACAACTGCTTCTTTTTGCCGGAAACGGCGGCGGATTTTCCCTTTAATCAATACGATTA
>ENA-OPBZ01001189-OPBZ01001189.1-human-gut-metagenome-genome-assembly--contig:-NODE-1189-length-11223-cov-2.228241_pt1 | contig 11223 bp, 8 predicted proteins | sample MGYA00241072_ERZ501459 | MGnify/ENA primary metagenome ERZ501459 (study PRJEB25962, sample SAMEA2042632) | human gut metagenome | biome: human gut; feature: human-associated habitat; material: faeces...
GGCTTGATTTAATTCCGCCAAAAGCTCTTCCGGAGATAAAGAAAGAGAAAAGTCTGAGATAACTTTTTGTGCCATATTTGCAGTGGAACTGCCAATAAACTGTTCATGATAGGACATGTCGGCATCTGCACCATATTTGTGCAGTACTTTCAGTGCTGCTCTGCCATGCTGTGGTTCGCTGTCGATAATGACACCGTCCATATCAAAAATAATCGCTTTTAATGTTCGCATTGTATAGAACACCTCCCCGTAAATTCGCTATTGAACCTTTATTATAGCAGAAAAATCATTGTGCCACAATCTCAGTCATGGTATAATTATAAAGGTGATTTATATATGTGCCCCCGAGGAAATAGAGAAAGGACGAGAGAAGATGGCAGTGATCAGACCGTTTTGTGCAGTGCGCCCGGCAGTAGAATATGCTGATAAAGTAGCCGCATTGCCATATGATGTATATAATCGTGCAGAAGCGAAGAAGGAAGTGGAGAGAGAACCGTTATCCTTTTTGGCGATAGACCGCGCAGAGACACAATTTGAGGATAGTGTATCCGTATATGCACCCGAGGTGTATGCCAAGGCAAAGGAACTGTTTGAGGAACGTATCTCTCAGGGGATTTTTGTAGAGGATAAGCAAAGTGCTTACTATATTTATCAGTTGGAGATGAATGGACGCACTCAGACGGGTATCGCAGCGTGTGCCAGTGTAGACGATTATCTGGATGGCACGATCAAGAAGCATGAAAATACAAGAGAAGAGAAGGAACAGGATCGTATTCGGCATGTAGACACTTTGTCTGCACAGACCGGACCGATCTTTTTGGCATATCGTTCCCAGGCAACGATCAACCAATTGGTGTCTAAGATCATGGAAACGCAGGAACCGTTGTATGATTTTACGGCAGCGGATGGTATTGCACACCGTATGTGGAAAGTGACAGAAGAAGCGGTTACCACATTACAGGAGGCTTTTGCCGGAATACAGGAGATTTATATTGCAGATGGGCATCATCGTGCAGCATCCGCAGTCAAAGTCGGCTTGAAACGCCGTAAAGAACATCCGGATTATGATGGAACAGAGGAATTTAATTATTTCCTTTCTGTAGTATTTCCATATGATCAGCTCAAAATCCTTGCATATAATAGAGTGGTGCATGACCTGAATGGAATGGATGAACATGCTTTTATTGCCAGTCTGAAATTTAATTTTGAACTTATGATCATGCCGGGATTCCCGTGTAAACCAGTAGAAAAACACTGCATGGGCATGTATGTGGGCGGAAACTGGTATCATTTAAAAGCATGGGAAGATGTTTATGAGAAGAAAGATGTAGTAGGTCAGCTGGATGTGTCTATCCTTCAGAAAAAAGTTCTTACACCGATTCTTGGCATTGGTGATCCGCGTACGGATCAGAGAATCCGTTTTGTAGGTGGCAGCCATAAGTTGAGTGAACTTGCCGAGATTGCAGATAAGACTGGTGGAGTTGCATTTGCCATGTTTCCGACGGCAATGGAAGATCTGATGCAGATTGCAGATGAAAATAAACTCATGCCGCCGAAATCTACCTGGTTTGAACCGAAACTTCGAAGCGGTCTGTTTATACATAAACTTTCATAATAATAAGCTCTGATACAGAGCAGTTTTCAGAAAAGGAGGAATTACGTATGGGATTGATCAAAGCAGCAGTTGGAGCAGCCGGTGGGGTACTGGCAGATCAGTGGAAAGAGTATTTTTACTGTGAGGCTATGCCAGCCGATGTGCTGGTTACAAAAGCACATAAAAAAGTTTCTGGGAGATCATCAAACAAACATGGATCAGAAAATATCATATCCAACGGATCTGTAATCGCAGTGAACGACGGACAGTGTATGCTGATCGTAGAACAGGGAAAAGTTGTAGATGTCTGTGCAGAACCAGGAGAATACACTTACGATATGTCTACAGAACCATCTCTTTTCTGTGGTGATCTGGGCGAGGGAATCAAAAGTGTTTTTCAACAGATCGGCAAGCGTTTTACTTTTGGCGGAGAAGCACCAAAAGATCAGAGAGTATATTTTGTAAACACAAAAGAACTCGTGGGAAATAAATATGGAACACCGAATCCGGTTCCTTTCCGTGTAGTGGACAACAATATCGGACTGGATATTGATATTTCTATTAAATGTTTTGGGGAATACAGCTATCGAATTGCCAATCCGATTCTTTTTTATACAAATGTATGTGGTAATGTAGAACAGGATTATGAACGGGAAGAGATTGACGGTCAGTTGAAGAGTGAACTTATGACCGCATTGCAGCCGGCTTTTGCGAAAATTTCGGAACAGGGTATCCGTTACAGCGCACTTCCGGGACATACACAGGAACTTTCTGATGCACTGAATCAGGTACTTACTGAAAAATGGAATAACTTAAGAGGTATCTGCATTGTTTCACTTGGTGTGTCCAGTGTGAAAGCATCCGAAGAAGATGAAGCGATGATCAAAGAACTGCAGAGAAATGCTGCGTTCCGTAATCCGACAATGGCAGCAGCACATATGGTAGGAGCGCAGGCAAGTGCTATGCAGGCAGCTGCATCTAATCAGAATGCCGGTCCGGTAATGGCGTTTGCAGGTATGAATATGGCATCTAATGCTGGTGGAGTGAATGCACAGAATTTGTTTGCAATGGGGCAGCAGGCACAGCCGCAGATGCAGCCACAGTCTCAGCAGAGCAGTGGATGGACATGTGCATGCGGAGCTGTTAATACAGGTAAATTCTGCTCAGAGTGCGGACAGCCGCGTCCGGCAGGACCGTGGACCTGCAGCTGTGGAGCTGCTAATACGGGTAAATTCTGTTCGGAATGTGGACGACCAAGACCATAACCTGAGGAGGTGACCGGGTGGATACATTAAACTACAAATGTCCAAACTGTTCGGCTGGACTTACGTTTGACAGTAAAGAACAGAAGATGAAATGCGAATTTTGCGGAAGTACGTATTCGCTGGAAGAACTGGATAAACTGGCAGAACAGCAGGATACGGTAGAAGAAGATAAGACCGAAAAATGGAAAGGGTTTGAACCGGAACAGTGGCAGTCAGATGAGAAGTCAAATATGGCAGTGTGGAACTGTCCGTCCTGTGGAGCTGAAATATTGGCCGAAAAGACAACAGGATCAACGGTGTGTCCGTATTGTGACAATCCAATGATCATGCCGGAACAGTTTAAAGACAGTTATCGTCCGGATTACATCATTCCGTTTATGAAATCAAAAAAAGAAGCGAAACAGGCACTTAAGGCACATTACGAAGGAAAACCGCTTCTTCCGAAAGTATTTAAAGATGAAAATCATCTCGAAGAGATTAGGGCAGTTTATGTACCGTTCTGGTTGTTTGATCTGGATACTGCAGGAAGATTCAGCTATGAGGCGACAAAAACCAGAGTATGGGAAGACGATGACTATAACTATACAGCAACCAGGTTTTATCATGTTGCCCGTGCCGGAAAGATAAACTTCCGAAAAATACCAGTGGATGGTTCAAAGGCAATCGATGATACCATGATGGAGGCAATCGAACCATATGAGTATCAGGATCTGACAGAATTTAATATGTCCTACCTGTCCGGATATATGGCAGATAAATATGATCAGGAACCGGATGAACTGACCGGACGTGTCTATGAACGTATGGAACAGAGCGTCAAAGACTGTTTTGAAGCGAGTGTAAAAGGATATGCAACTGTTACGCCGAAGCAGGAGAAGGTTACTGTAACGAATAAAGGCGAGGTAAAATATGGCCTTTTTCCGGTATGGTTTCTGAATACAAAATGGAATGGAAAAACATATTCGTTTGCCATGAATGGACAGACGGGACGTCTGATCGGTGACCTTCCGGTGGGAAAAGATCTGGCAGTAAAATACTGGTTCAAATGTCATATCCCGCTGACAATTGCTATGACAGCAATCGTTACAGCACTGCGATTTATGGGGGTGATCTGAATGAAGAAAATGAATCTTATCTTAAGCGGATCACTGCTTGTGATGAGCCTTGGTGTGCTTTCACCGGCTGTGGTGTATGCAGGTGCTGAGACAGAGACGGCACAGGAAGATGAAAATGGAGAAATGTCCTGGGTTTTTGATGATTGTGGGATTCTGAGTGATGATGAGATCACAGAGCTTAATGATGAACTTGCGACTATATATGATACATATGGATATGATGCCGTTCTCTGGATCTCACAGGATGTGGGAGAGGACGAAGATTATCGTCAGTATGCTGCGGAATTTATGCAGGCTAATGAAATTGGTTATGGAGATACTCATGAAGGTATGTGTATTTTCCATCAGCCGGGTGTCAGAAACATTACGATCGTATTCCGCGGAGACACGCAGAATGAGTTTTCTACGAGAATCCAGGATGAAATGCTGGATAAATGTAAGACATATCTTAAGGATGATGATCCATTCGGTGGATATCAGTCATTGATTCATGATCTGGAGGCGGGACTTGACCGCATTTCGGAAGGAGAGAATATCCGGTTGATGGATCTCAGTGATGAAGCAGTTGGCGGACGGTTCGTGAAAGATCTTCTCATGGCATTTGTGATCATGATCATTCCAACGGGAGTTCTCACCTGGTATCAGGTACGTAAGATGAAAACACGTGTGCAGCAGCCGGATGCCAGTGAATATACGACGGATAGTGGACTGGAATTGAGCGAAAAACATGATATTTTCCTGTATGAGACGGTAAGCCAGACTGCAAAAGTCAAAAACGATAATAATGATTCAGGAAGCTTTTCAAGTGGTGGAGAGAGTTTTTCGGGATCCAGCAGCGATTACTAAAATTAAGCCAGCGGGGAACTTGCCCGTTGGCTTAATTTATGAATAAAAATACAAAAAAACTTTGTTTTATACAAACAGTTAATTTGCATCAAAAATGCACAAATTGATATAGAAATACTTTACAGAAGTACAACAATGCACTAATAAAAATACAATATATAGGAAAAATGCACAAAAGGAACAGGAGAGATACAGGATTTATTGAACGAAAGTGCAATTGTAATTTGCAACAGGTATGTTATAATTTCCACTGATTGAAAACTAAACGTGGGGGTGACATCTTTGAAAAAAACAGTAACATTTTTTGGAATGCTTCTGTCCATGCTTCTGATGTGTCCGACAGGTGTCTGGGCAGCAGGAAGTGGAGAAACAACCACTCAGGTGCCGGTATGGCTGTGCATTCCTTTTGCGGGGCTGCTGCTCTGCATCGCCGTGATGCCGCTGATCAAAGCTGAATGGTGGGAAGCACATCAGCCACATGTGGTACTTATGTGGATTCTGCTGATGGTGATTCCGTTTGCAGTGGTTTATGGTACAGGCAAAGCAACAGAGACAGTTCTTGAATGTATTGTAAATGATTATCTTACTTTTATTGTTCTTCTTTTCGGACTTTTCTGTGTTTCGGGTAATATTACCATGGAAGGTGATTTTGCAGGCTCTCCGAGGGTAAATGCCTGCCTGCTCGCTTTCGGAACTCTTTTGTCCAGCTGTATCGGAACGACCGGTGCCAGTATGCTGATGGTACGACCGGTAATCAAGATGAATTCCTGGAGGAAGAGAAAAAGCCATATCATGATATTCTTTATCTTTATGGTATCTAATATGGGTGGATGTCTGACACCAATCGGTGATCCGCCGCTCCTTATGGGATTTATGAGAGGAGTACCGTTCTTCTGGAGTCTGCATCTGTTACCGGTCCTGCTCTTCAACATGGTGATCATGCTGTTTGTATTCTATCATGTGGATAAGCTGGCATATCGTAAAGACATTGCACAGGGACGTAAACCGGATATCAGTAAACCTGGTACAGAATTTCATATTGAAGGACTGCATAATATTATCTTCCTGGTGATGATCGTGGCAGCGGTTATCCTAAGCGGGGTACTTCCGGGACTTTCTGCGTTCCAGAATGCGGCAGGAGAAGTTATGGGAATCCACATTTGCGGTGAAGTGACACTGACATTCCCGGCACTGATAGAGATTGTTATGATCCTTCTGGCTGCATTTCTGTCATTTAAGACAACGGATAAGAGCATCCGTAGAAGAAACCATTTTACCTGGGGGGCTATCCAGGAGGTTGCGGTATTGTTTATCGGTATTTTTATTACCATGCAACCGGCCTTGATGCTTCTGAAAGCACTTGGACCTCATATCGGACTTTCCAGTCCGCGTGAAATGTTCTGGGCAACCGGTGCACTGTCCAGTTTCCTGGATAATACACCAACTTATCTGGTATTTCTTACCACGGCAGGAACCCTTGGTTTCCTGAATGGAGTTACAACAAGTCTTGGCACAGTTCCGGTCAAACTTTTGTCTGCGATTTCCTGTGGTGCGGTATTTATGGGAGCCAACACATATATCGGTAATGCTCCGAACTTTATGGTAAAATCTATTTCTGACGAGAATGGTGTCAATATGCCGTCCTTCTTCGGATACATAGGCTGGTCATTGGTATTCCTTGTTCCGGTATTTATACTGGATATGCTTGTGTTCTTTATGTAAGGGGGGAGAGTTATGTCAGAAAATATCAATCGTGAAATATATACAGAACTTGCCAATCGTATTTATGATCTGGATGCAGAAGTATATCGTGTTCTGGGATCTTCTCTTGGACGTACGTTTACCGGAAACCGTGATACGACGATCCGTACGTTGAGTATGCTGATGTATACAAAACCGGACGGACATCTTCTTCGAAGTGAACTTGCACTGATCAGTAATATGGCTCGTACGATTAAAGATCCGGCAGAAAAAAGCCGCCTGATGACGGAGTATGATGAGATCCTCAAAGCAATTGAGCAGCTTCCAAACATGTTTGGTTCTACGGATATTCTGGATGCAGAGAGAGCAGCACTGAATCTGGCTGTCAGAAGAGAGAAAATCTCAGAAAATGACCATTTGGTTATCTGTATCAGCCGTACACAGGGAAGTGCAGGAAATGATATTGGTTTTGAACTTGCTGATAAACTGCGAATTAACTATTATGATGTGGAAATCTTTGACCAGGTTATGAAACGCCTGGAAGCAGAAAAAGATAATGTTCAGGATAAAGAGAATTTTACGGATTTCAATAAGTATGGAAAGAAAACGCATGAGAGCCTGAAGACGAAACTGAAAGAATTGAATCGTTATCATGGACTTTCCAAGCAGGATGCGGTCTTCTTTAATATGAGCGATCTGATCTGTGAACTGGCAAGAACAGAGGACTGCCTGATCATGGGACGATGTGCAGATGCAATCCTTAAGAATAACCATATTCCACATATCAGTATATTTATCAGCGCACCATTCCAGGTACGCACACAACATGTTATGGATGTTCGTAATATGGATATGAAGCAGGCTGTCCGTTTCCTGAAGAAGATGGATAAACAGCACAAAAAATATTACGAATTTTACACTGGAGAGAAATGGGGAAAACCGGAAAATTATGACCTTTGTATCAACAGTGCGAATTATGGTATCAAGGAAACCATTGATGTCATCAAACGATTGCTGAATCAGCAGACACAGTAGAAAATAAACAACGAAATAATCAATAAAAAATCCGCAGGATATCATCTGAGAATGATATTCAGCGGATTTTTGTTGTAAAAGATTATTTGTTTACATCAATATAGCTGTACAGCGTGTACTTGGAAATACCGAAATAATTAGCTACTTTATCGCCGGATTTTGTAATCAGAAAAGCACCGGAATCATTCAGGAACTGGATTGCAGTCACCTTGTCTTCTTTGTTCATCAGAGCGACTGGTTTTCCGACCAGAGCTACGGATTCTTCAATCAGATGATCCAGCAGATCATTGACACTGTGGGTGATCTCTTTTGGCTTTTCTTCCTTATTAACGGGAGTGACCAGAGCGTGCAGTGCACTTTCGATCATGGTCAGCTTTGTAATATCATAGTTGATTCCAAATACATAATGCAAGGTGCCATCATCGTCGCGGATATAGGAAGTACTGCATTTTAGAATTTTACCGTCAGAGGTTTTCATCAGATATCCGGAATGATCCTGAATCTCGTCTGTTGAGTCGCTTCCTTTTTTGTTGTTATGCCTGATTACATCAAAAACTGCATTAGAAGGACCATCACCAATTCCTCTTCCGGTAACATGACCGTTTTCGATATAGACAATGGAATGTTCCGGATCGTTGGTTTTGAGATCGTGGATTACGATTTCACAATCAGGACCAAATTGAGAAGCAAGATCTCTTGCAATCTGTTTTAATACAGTCAGCCGTCCCATTATTATTCCTCCTCCATGTTGTGGTTTGTATTGTTATTATTACTAATATAACATAAATTTTTTTTGAGATAAAGTTTTTTCAAAGAAAAATTAAGCATGCCTTAAAAAAATTGTTCGAAATATTTTTGGATGCATAGATAGTAGTTGATGCTCTGGCGGAAGAATGATATATTTAATATCATAAACAAGGATTTGTTTTTGGGGGTGAAAACTATGAAATATTTATTGAAAAATGGAACGGTTGTAACAGGCGAAAAATCAGAGCAGCTGGACATTCTGGTAGAAGGAGAAAAAATCGTACAGGTTGGGAAAAATCTTCCATCCGAGGAGGCACAGGAAATCGACGTCAGTGGGAAAATTCTTTTTCCGGGTTTCATAGATGGTCATACACATTTTGATCTGGAAGTAGCAGGTACAGTAACGGCGGATGATTTTGAGACTGGAACAAAAGCAGCGATTCTCGGGGGAACTACATTTGTCATTGATTATGCATCACAGGATAAGGGTGGACACACTCTGAAGGAAGGTCTTGATAAATGGCATAAGAAGGCAGATGACAAATGTTCCTGTGATTATTCTTTCCATATGTCAATCGTGGAATGGAATGAAAAGACAGAACAGGAAATACAGGACATGATCGATCATGGAATCACCAGTTTCAAACTGTATATGACATATCCGGCAATGATCGTAAATGACTGCGATATGTATAAAATCCTGAAAAAACTTGGAAAATGTGGCTGTTTTGCAGGTGTGCACTGCGAGAATGCAGGCGTGATCGATGCGCTGATCGCAGAAGCAAAAAAAGAGGGAAGACTTGGACCGGAAAATCATCCACTGGTGCGTCCGGATACGATGGAAGCGGAAGCTGTTCACCGTCTGCTCGTGATTGCCAAGGAGGCAGATGCACCGGTGATGGTAGTACATCTTACAAATAAAAAAGCATTTGAAGAAGTTATGCGTGCAAGAGCGAACGGACAGGAAGTATATGCAGAAACATGTCCACAGTATCTGCTACTTGATGATAGTGTGTATGCGAAACCAGATTTTCAGGGAGCTGTTTATGTCTGTGCACCTCCGATTCGCAAAAAAGAAGATCAGGACTGTCTGTGGGAAGCGTTGTCACGAGAAGATATCCAGACAGTAGCTACGGATCAGTGCAGTTTTACACTTGCACAGAAGGCCCTGGGCAAAGATGATTTTACAAAGATACCGGGGGGACTTCCGGGAGTCCAGACACGCGGAACATTACTTTATACATATGGGGTAAAAGAAGGCAGGATTACGCAGGAACAGATGTGTAAACTTTTATCCGAAAATCCGGCGAAACTGTATGGCGTTTATCCTCAGAAAGGTGTGCTTGCACCAGAAAGTGATGCAGACATTGTAGTACTGGATCCGGAAAAAGAAAGTGTGATATCTGCTGCCACACATGCTTATAACACTGATAATAATCCATTTGAAGGATTCAGACTGCGCTGCGGAATTGATAAAGTATTTTTAAGAGGTAATCTGGCGGTAGACGATGGTCAGCTGGTAAAAGAAAAACTCGGAAAATATATTGCCAGAGGAAAAAAACAAATGTAAATATTTCTGCTGGAGAGAATACATGAAAAGATTAATTGATAAACTGCATCAGGAACAGATGCTGACTGCAGAAGAGTTTCACCGACTTTTGGCGAATCGTTCAGAAGAGACAGACCAGTATGCACGGGAGCTGGCAAATCAGGTCCGGCAGGAAGTGTACGGAAATAAGATTTATGTACGTGGTCTGATCGAATTTACCAATTACTGTAAAAATGACTGCTATTATTGTGGAATCCGTCGGAGCAATCAGAATGCACAGCGTTACAGACTGACGGAAGAAGATATTCTGGAATGCTGCAGGCAGGGATATGAGCTTGGTTTTCGTACCTTTGTTCTACAGGGCGGCGAGGACGGTTTTTTTACAGATGACAGGATCGTACAGATCGTACGAAAGATTAAAGAACAATATCCGGATTGCGCACTGACTCTTTCCATAGGAGAAAAATCAGAAGAAAGCTACCGTGCATACAGAGAGGCAGGGGCTGACAGGTATCTGTTACGACATGAAACGGCTGATCCACGTCATTATATGCGGCTTCATCCGCTGGAAATGTCCGGAGAAAACCGCAAAAGCTGTCTTCGGATACTTAAGAAACTGGGCTATCAGACGGGAGCAGGATTCATGGTGGGTTCACCGTTACAGACAGTGGATGACCTCGTGGAAGACTTTTTGTTTCTGAAGGAGCTTGATCCGGAAATGGTTGGAATCGGGCCGTTTATTGCACATCAGGATACCCCATTTTGCAATGAAAGAAGTGGAACGCTGGATGATACACTGTTTTATCTTGCATTGTTGCGTCTGATGCTCCCGAATGTGCTGCTTCCTGCAACGACTGCCCTTGGGACGATTCATCCAAGAGGAAGAGAAATGGGTGTCTTGTCAGGTGCCAATGTTGTGATGCCGAATCTTTCTCCTGTTTCAGTCAGAAAAAAATACATGTTGTATGATGGAAAAATATGCACAGGTGACGAAGCTGCGGAATGCAGAATGTGTCTCAGCAGACGGATGGAGCGGATTGGCTGTGAAGTCGTTACAGACAGAGGAGACTACAAAAAAAGACTTGCATAATATAGCGGAATTGGGGTATAGTGTTGATAGGCTTATGCGTTATAAAGGAGGAAATTATTTCTATGAAGAAATCCAGATTACTGATCCTGCTTGCAGCTCTGGCAGTGGCAGCGTCCGGATGCGGATACAGCACCGGAGGAGAGGATTCCACTGTGACTGTGATCGAAGCAACTCCGACTCCAACTGCAACTCCTACACCGGAAGCTACACCGACACCGGAAGCTACACCGACTCCGGCCCAGGAAATATCACAGACAGCAGCAGGTGTAAATATCATAAAA
>ENA-OPBZ01001195-OPBZ01001195.1-human-gut-metagenome-genome-assembly--contig:-NODE-1195-length-11175-cov-2.314209_pt1 | contig 11175 bp, 9 predicted proteins | sample MGYA00241072_ERZ501459 | MGnify/ENA primary metagenome ERZ501459 (study PRJEB25962, sample SAMEA2042632) | human gut metagenome | biome: human gut; feature: human-associated habitat; material: faeces...
CACATGCCGGTCCTCATTGCGGCAGGCGAGGCGATGAATGACCCGATCATCCATCTTGCTGGGTGGACTTGCAGCGTTGCCGGTTTTGCACCCGCCCTATGTGTGAATGGTCCCGTGGCGCGAGCCCTCAACATGAACACCAACGAAGCCGTGCTGAGCATGTACTTCAAGTCGAATGCTTGCCTTGCCCGAGCACTTGCCTACATCATTCAAAACATCAGCGGCTCGCGTCCCGGTTTAGAGGATAACGCCTACATGGGTCATGAAGGCAGGTTCTGGACAGTGCTCGCCGAGGATGAGGCGAACAGTCCGTGGGAGCCGCTTCAGACCGAGTATGGCTTTGCCGAGGACGATTCGACCGTGTTCCTATATTGGTATCACGATCGCGCCATCTTCCGAGGCAATCGCAATGTGAACTACCTCCTCGAGAAGATGTGCTCGTATGACAACACATGGGGATTCGATCCAGGCTGCACTTTCGTTATCACCGCGGGAATGGCAAAAATCTTGGCCGATGCAGGTTATTCGCGCGACGACGTCCGTGAGTACATCTATGAATATGCCCGCAAGAGTTCGGACACCATCAACAAGCGGTGGATGACCGATAACAACCATATGCCCAAATCGGGTTTGCCACTTCCCGAGAAAGGCTGCTATTCAGCTCGCAAGTATTGGACCAAGGAGCACATCAACATAATTGTCTCGGGTGTTGCGCCCATCGATCGAGGCGTGGCGCAGATTGGCGGCGGCGATCATGGTGGGCCAGCCTGCATCAAGGTAAGGCTTCCAAAGAATTGGGACGGGCTCGTCGCCGAATATGCACCTCAGGTCGCAGACCCGCAGTTCATCCGCTATTGATGTTCAGCTCTCTTTTGCGCTGTGGGTTTCCTCCTTAACCCGCAGCGCACCCCCCCCCTCTAAAGGCATGAGCAAGGTATTTGAAGGCAACAACGAAAGGAATCGGCTATGGGTAATTACGACAAGTACATCGTCACGACTCCGCGGCCCGAGCACCTGACGCACTATCGGCTGCCGTTGGATATTCGTCGCTCAATAGCATTCATGGACAGTGACGTGGTCGATGGCGCGTGCAATATGGAGTGCGTCTGGTACTACAAGCCCTTCGACGGCCCGCCCCATCACGCCCACGACGACACCGACGAGATACTCGGATTTTTCGGAACAAACCAGGACGATCCCGAGTCGCTTGGCGGCGTAATTGAGTTCCGCTTCGAAGACGAGTGGGTCACGCTCACCAAGAGCTGCTTGATCTACCTCCCCAAGGGGATGAAACATTGCCCGTTCAGGGTTGTTGAGGTGGACACACCCATCTTTCACTTCGCTATTTCGCCTCAGAAATTTCATGCGGCCCCACCGACGTTTGTAGAGGAGGATGAATAAGAGAAAACTTGTTAAGAAATCCTAATCGTAGGTTAAGAGAAATCCCTAGGAGGGAAAATGGGACGGAAAGTCAATGTAAGTGAAGTTATAGGAAAGAGTAAACTCAACGGGTTCATGTACGGCGTCATAGCCATTGGCGTCATCATGATTCTCTTTGATGGCTATGATATGGGCGTCTGGGCCGGCACTCTTACCTCCTTGCGCACGGATACGGGAATCGAGGATGTAACCCTTGGCTTCATTACGAGCGCAGGTCAGTTTGGCAGTATGCTCGGTGGCATATTTTTCGGTATGCTCTCGGATAGGATAGGAAGAAAGACTTCCCTTCTTCTTGCTACAGGCATCTATTCCGTATTTACAGGTCTCATCGGTATCGCTTCTTCACCCGAGGCGCTGACCGTGTTTAAGCTGGTATCTGGCTTCGGCCTTGCTGGCTTCACGCCTGTTGTCATGACGTACCTCTCGGAATACACGCCTATCAAGAGCCGTGCGCTTGTCACGACAATGGCGATATCCTGTGTTTCTGTAGGTTCTGTAATCAGCACGGCAGTCTGCATGGGAGTACTCCAGACTTGGGGTTGGAGGCCGCTCTACCTTATCGCCTTCGTGCCAATTATCCTGTTCCCCCTGATTGCACTCAAGATGCCTGATTCTCCTGCTCATTATGTGAAGACCGGCAAGACCGACAAGGTGAGGAATGTTCTTGAAAAGGCAGATCCTAGCTTTACTCCCGAGCCCGATGATGAGTACGTTGTAAGTGATGAGGAGAAGGCTGAGAAGCCGTCTGTTATCGAAGCGCTCAAGGGTATATTTGCCAATGGAATGGGCAAATATACGATTCTGTTCTGGATAGTCTTCATGCTCACGATGTACACCTCGTTTACTATGCAGACCCGGCTTGCACGCCTCATGGTCTATGGAGGATATGGCCTTACCAACAGCTTGTTCTTCTTGCTGCTCTTCAACCTCTGTTCGCTTCCCGCAGCAGCGATCGTTGGATGGATTGCAGATAAGGTTGGCTTCAAGAAGACCATCATCTGCCTGGCAATCTTCATTGCTGTTGTGATCTCAGTCATCGGCTTTGTGCGCTCAGAGATCGTGGTCATCATTCTCTGTGTCATTGCTGGTGCCGGTACCACAGGTGTCTACAATGCAGTTTATTCATGCATTACATTGAGCTATCCTGCAGAGGTTCGTGGTACTGGTGTAGGCTGGGCTAATGCGATTGGTCGTTTTGGCGCTATGGTAGGCCCTGCTGTTGCAGGCGCAATGGTAACTGGAGGACTGCCGGTAACCGTTATCTTCCCGGTGACCGCAGCTGGCTATCTCTTGGTTGGTATCCTGTTCTTCTTTTACAACGACAAGCTGTCAAAGCAGGCTTAAAGAACAGGGTATCGATGTATTGCAAAGTCAGGTAGATGGGTTCTAGCTTTGCAATTGCCCAATATGCATCACCGAATGGTAGGATCCAGCACCCGTGATTCGCATTGATGATGCGAATCACGGGGCGAGGATTGATTCGGATTAATGCTATAGCTGATTCATATGAAAGGACGCATTGATCGCGTCCTTTCATTGCTAAATACAACGTTTCATATGTTCTAGAAGGGACGTATTTTTCATTATGGGCTCAGCTGGGAAATATAGAGAGCCAGGCATTTGGAATATAACATTCATCATCCTCATGATGATTAGCTTCTTTCAGACAATGGGACAGATGATGATGAATGTTCTTATACCCTTATATGTTTATGATATTGGCGCTCCAGCACAGATTGTCGGTATGACTGTTGGAGCTTTCGCTATCTCCGCCATTCTTGTACGGCCCTTCATAGGTCCTGCTTTCGATGCATTTAACAAAAAGATGATTCTCATCATCTCGCTTCTTGTGATAGCGGTCTCGACATTCTTGTACAGCGTCGCAACAACTGTCATTGCCATCTTTGCGATACGCCTTTTGCATGGTGCGGGACTTGCAACTTCCGCTGCGCTTGCGCAAGCCATGGCTGCAGATGCCCTTCCCATACAAAAGATGAACTCGGGCATCTCCATATTCGGACTGGCGTTGGCGATATCCCAGGCAATCGGGCCCTTGGTAGGCCTAGCCCTTCTTGATTTTGTCGGGTTCCAATGGGCGTTTCGCATTTCTGCGTTCGTCATCGTAGGAGGACTCGTCCTTGCATGCGTGATTAAAGAGCCGGGCGACCATACGAGAAAGCCATACCAATTCAAATTGGATCGCATGTTTTCGAAAGGCGCTGTCATCCCAGCCCTGCTGATCGCGCTGTTATCAATACCATTCTCATGCATAACTGCATTCATAGTCATCTACGGCAACTTGTTGGGGATTGAGGGAATGGGTGCGTATTTTGCTGTTTATGCTTGCTGCTTGTTGGCTACTCGCCCTCTTTTCGGCTCGCTTTCCGATAAGTACGGGGTCCAAAGGATCATCCCAATCGGGCTATGTTTCTTCGTCATCTCGATTCTCGTGCTCACGTTCGCGTCGAATCTTCCCCTTTTCCTGCTGGCTGCAGTCATAGGCGCTTGCGGATATGGAGCGGTTATCCCGCTTTTGCAATCGTTGGGATTCCTGTGTTCTCCTTACGATGCCCGTGGCGCCGCAAGCAATACGACCTTTCTTGGGCTCGATGCAGGCAACCTCGTGGGGCCAACGATTGGCGGAATGATAGTAGGTCTGTTTATGGCCTCCGGCGCACCAGAGACCCAATCGTATAACGGGATGTTCTTCGTTCTCATCCTGCCGGTCCTCATCGCGCTCGCAGTGTTTTTCATGGCGCGAAAGAACATCATGAAATCAGCTGAATAACGCGATGATGGCAAAGGGCGCATGATGATGTTCGCTGCAGTCGATCGGCGCAGGAACTCAAGCAAAAAGTCCTGAAGCTAACCAATCTTTACCGAAAGGATCCAGAAGAAGTGACCAACAAGAAGAAAAGCAAGCTCAACAATGAGTTGAGATCTCTTCAGCTTCAAAGGAAAAGAGCACTCAGCATATGTTTGGCTGGTGTAGCGGGAATAGTGTTGACATTGGTTGTCAGGCGAGCGCTGGTACTGACGGGTGCCCTGTCGGCAGGTGAACCGATTTCTGACATTATCGTGTTCGTGCTGTGCTTGGCCAGCTGCTTTATCATCGGTCGCCAAATCTCGCTTTGTCTTAGCGTTAGAAGAAGGATTAAAGAGATAAAAGCCGCATTAGCTAACTGAGCATTTGCGGATAAGCGCCGCTCGGGCATTCAGCTTTCCTTCCTCATCAATACGGGTTTGCTCGAAGATGCCGTAGGCCATTTCGGTATCGGTATGGGACCGCCTCTATATCATTTGGCAAATCTGTTCGGGAAGCATTCGGGATGAAATGAGATTGCTACCCCAGGGGCATGTCCAGCTTTTTCACAAAGTCGACGAACATGCGCAAGGCAGCGGAATCATTTTCCATGTCGTATAGAAGCTGCAGCTTGAAATGGTAGTAGTCCTTGCTGAATTGCTTTACCTCTATGTCATGTCGAGTGGTACGAGGCCTGTACATCAGCGGCGCGACATACTTGCCCGATGCGATAAGGCCAAGGAGCAAAGACCCCCTGCCCTCGGTGAATTTAATATTTGACTCGAAACCTTCTGCTCTGCACGCCTCAACGAAGCGCATGACCTTCGGATCTGCTCTCATATCGTCTCGGTAGGTTCTGAACAGGAAGCAGTCGTTTTTGAAGTCGCTCAGCGTAAGGCCCTCTCTGTTTGCAAGGCGATGCTTTTTCGGAATTGCGATTTTCAGACGAAACTCCTGAACGTCGATCTTCCTCCATGTTTTCAAGATCAAATCAGAATATTCCGTGTCGTCGACCCGGGCAATGAATCCCGCATCGATTTGACGATCCTTGAGCATTTGGAGAATTCGCATGTTTGTTTCTGCAAACTGCTCGACTTTGATGGAAGGATGGGCAGCGGCGAATCTCAGAACGATTTCGTCTTCTCCCAGTGTGCTTAGCCCATGAGGACACGAAAACCGCAAAAGCAGGTCGTTGCTTTCTCTGATTGCCGCCGATTTACTCGTCAGTCTCCTCGTCGCCTGCTGTACTTCCTCGAAAAAGGGCACGAGCTGCTCCCCTTCGGGCGTGAGCTCGATTTGCGCGCGCGTCTTGCGATTGAAGAGCTTGATGCGCAGTTCCTTTTCGAGCGAGTCAATGTGCTTGGATATGGTTGGCTGAGAATACGAAAGCTCCTGGGCAGCGAGAGAGAAGCTCTTGTTGCGAATAACCGAGAGGACCATATCGATTTCCTCGAGATTCATTCTCACCACCTTTCTGGAGGGGCGGCAGGCACATGTGGGAAAGCAGATGAAAACTGCGTACATGCCACATTCTAGCCTGTGCAAATTGGCATTGTCTGTCGGTATTCGATTGTCGAATCAATATGCGAAAAGAGGAATTATTCGAATGTTGAATAAAGGGGCGATGAAAGCGAATTATTTCCATACGCGCATGCAGGTAGCCTGTAATCAGAAGAGGCTCTCATCCGCAGTGGGGGAGCGTGGGTACCACCAAACAAAGGGGGATATATCGTGGGTGATGTATGCAAGACGCTGCACTGTGACGTTGCGGTCATAGGCGGCGGCGTCGGAGGATGTGCCGCGGCAATTGCCGCAGCACGAAAGGGCATGCGAACGATTCTGTTCGAGAAGGGAGTAACGCTTGGTGGTCTCGCAACGAATGGCTATGTTCCGCAGGTTGCTGGTGGCATAGAGGGCATTTGCCTCGAGTTCACCGAGCGGCTCGATAAAATAGGCCAGCTTCGCAAGATCGATCCGAGCAAGGACTACTATCGCAATCCCAGCTTCGAGCCTGAGTATGGAAAGATCGTCCTCGAAGACATGCTGTTTGAGGCCGGGGCGCGTGTCATCTACGACTCGACTCTAGTTGACGTCGAGATGAGCGACCAGAAAATCGATTCCGCCATGTTCTTCACTAAAGGCGGGATGATGCGCGTGAAGGCTCGAATCTACATCGATAGCACCGGAGACGGCGATCTTGCCGCACTGGCTGGTGGGCCGTTTGAGGTCGGTGGCCAGGATTTTGCCGGATTGAACATGTCGACTACGCAAGGGTCCCGCTGGGCAGGGGCGAATCTCAAGGCCTACGAGGCTGCCGAGGAGGCGTTTCGCAAGGAGCAAATCGAGCAGGGTATCGAAAACCCCCTGCCCTTGGTCTATGTATTGGAGGAGGAAGCCATCGAGCGCGGCGAGATGGCTAGGCACGTGTGTAACAAGAGCAAAGGCTTCTTCCGCGTGCTCATTCCTAACACACCTGATGAAAACGCGGAGTTCGTCACCTTCTCCTTCCATAGCTACTATTGCCATAACACCGATGCGGAGGATATCTCGCGCCAAATTCTCGAGCAGCATCAGCTCATGAAGCAGTTCCACGCATTTCTGAAGAACAACGTTCCGGGTTTCGAAAACCTTCGCCTCATCGGCATGGGCTCCCTGCCCGGAGTGCGTGACAGCCGGCGCATCTTCGGCGAGTATATGCTCAGGGCGAGTGACGTCGCATGTGGCACGAAGTTCGATGACGGCATCGCACGTTTTCCCGAGATGTTCGACACACATCATCCGACGAGCTCGGAATGGGTCTTCATGCGCCATATTCACATTGGGGAGCAAGAGGGAAGTGCGGTGTGTGAAGAAGAGCATGTGGGTGTGGACTGTGATGCACGGATGCATCCGTTTGGCGTTCCCGCTGGCGTACCCGCTCGTTCTAATCCCAAAGATTGGTGCGAGATTCCCTATCGATGCCTACTTCCGCAAAACGTCGACAACCTGCTGACCGCCGGTCGTTGCTGTTCGGCCGAATTTCACGCCAATGGTGCCATGCGCATCATTGGTCCCGCGATGGGGACCGGTCATGCCGCAGGAGTTGCGGCAAGCGTCGCAATCAAGGAAGACATTTTGCCGAGAGATATCGAAGGTACGCGCATTCGCGCCATGCTTCTCAAAGACGGTGTCGATCTCGACCAGCCATGCGATGGCTACTGGAAAGAGCTGCGCGACTCGGATTGCGACATGGTGATTAATGGGGGAGATTTCCTCGCGCTCGTTCCCAAAAACGGCTAGCCGTATATCGAGGAACATTCGTCAATTAAGGCAAGGAGAGAAAAATGAGTGCAGAAATTGCGGCGAAGCCCGCAGCCGCCGCTCCGGCCAAGAAAGAAAAGAATCCGGTTGTGTACTGGATCGGAGTGGTCGCCGGCTTGTTTTTGATGTTCGTTTTCGGCAGGGTGTGTCCTGCATGGGGAGCTGTTACGCCCATGGGCGTAAACATGATAGGAATCTTTATCGGCCTCTTGCTTCTCATCACGGTTACCGGTGAGTTGATATGGCCCGCATTGGCCGCCCTTGTCGCGACTGTCTTATGCGGCTACATGACGGGTGGGGATATCATCGCCAAGTTCATGGGTACGACGACCATCCTTCAGGTTATCGCCATCTTGGTCATTTGCGCGGCCCTAAGATCGACAGGGGCGGGCGCTGTCATTGCCAAGAAAATAGTGACGGCAAAGTTCGTTCAGGGCCGCCCGCTGGTCTTCACCATGTTCTTCCTGATAGCCTTCCTGTTCGCCGATATCTTTTTGGATACCTTCGGCGGCATCCTGATTTCATTCACGGTGTTTGAGAGCGTGCGAGAGACGTTGGGCTACGAGAAGAACGATCGCTACGTTCAGGCGATGACGCTTGGCCTATACCTATGCGGCATGCTAGGTGCGGCGCTTATCCCGTTTACTCCCATGACCCTGGCAATCACGGGTGCGTTCAGCGCATCGGCGGCGAGCTACGGCTTCGCCTTCAATCCTGCGGTGTACATCGTCGCCGCGATTATCGTCGGAACCGTGTTTATGGTCTGCTATTCGCTGCTTATGAAGTACGTTTTCCGCTGCGACATGTCCCGTCTCAAGACCCTCAACGTTCATGAGATCGAGGCGCTCAAGGAGACAAGTGACAAGTTCAATCTGACGCAGGTGATTTACCTTGTGGCGTTCCTTATTGGCATCGCCTATTCTTTCGTTCTGCATTTCCTCCCGCAGGACAGCTCGGCATATGCCTTCCTTTCTCCCATTACACAGGCCATTTGGTTCGTTTTGGTCATCGTCGTTCTCTCCATCGTAAAGATCAACGGCAAGCCCCTCATGGATTGCAAGAAGTTCTTCAAGGAGGGCGCGAATTGGGGATTCATTTGCACTATCGGCATGTTCATGATCATCGGCGGCGCGCTCAGCGCTCCTGACTTGGGAGTACGTACGTGGTTGACCGATGTTCTCACGCCGCTTTTCTCCAACATGAGCTTTCCGGTGTTCATGTTCGTCATCATCTTAATCTGCGCCATCGTTACCAACTTCTTCTCCAATATGGCGACGGGTATTATCGTCTCCTCGATAACAATGCCCTTCATAGCCGTTTTCGCGAGCCAGGGAATTAATCCCAGTGTCATTGCGACTGCAATTGCCTACACGAGCATGTGTGCTTACATGACAATGGCAGCTGCCGGCCCTGCCCCGTTACTGCTTGGAAGAGAGGGAATCGAGACCAAGTTCATTTGGACGCGAGGCCTCATCACGCTTGGCGCTTATGTGATTGTTGCCGTTGTGTTCTTCTCTATTCTCGGCCTCGTCATGTAAAGAGCAATGCTTTAGCCCCGGGTTGCCCTAGGCAACTCGGGGCTTCTGTCAGGCAAATAAATTGCGATCTTAAGCTCATGCATCAGCTCTAAGCTTCGTCCGAAATCACTCCGATTTCGTTCAGATCCTCGGGGTGGTTGTCTCAGTACCTTCCGTCATATGCTTCGCTTCCGTTCGTTTTGCCCACGAGAGGAGCGTACGATGATGGGCCTTGGAAAGAATGTGCCCCGAAGGGCAAAAACTCAGTTCGAACTCGACCGAGAGGGGCTCGTATTCGCATCTGCCTATACGTTTGCAAAGGTCATGGCTGATAATCCCGATCTCGCACGTCGATTTGCGGAGCGGCTTTTAGGTATCAGGATAGGAGCACTTGAGTTCTTCGAAGTCGAGATGGACATTCCGGCAGCTTTGCGCAAGTCGGTGCGGATGGACGCCATTCTTGCAGGCAGCGGGGAGGTCGTCGAGATCGAGATGCAAAGCGAGCGAGACGGCAGTCTCGAGCGCAGGCTTCGGTACTATCAGGCGATGATAGACTCACGCTCTCTGGGCAAGGGGCAGATGTATAGAGACCTGCCGGAACTCTATATGCTGGCAATTTGCCGATACGATCATTTCGGCACCAATCGTGCGCTGCATCGATTCGAGATGCGATGCGAAGACGGACTGCCCCTCGGGCTTGATAATGGTGTGCACGTCATCATAGCGAACACCTCCGCAAGCATGCTGGATGTTCCGCCTGAGGTCCGTTCCTTGTTACAATATGTGGAGACAAACGAGCCGGTGGAGGGAGATGATCTGACCATGGAACTTGCAGATGCCACGCGTGAGGCCTACGCCGACGAGGGCTGGGTCGGAAGCATCATGACCGTCGACATGATGATGAGGGTCAAAGAAGCCGAGGCAATCGAAAGAGGGGAGAAGGAGGGTCTTGAACGAGGCCTGAAGCGAGGTCTCGAACAGGGCATAGAACAGGGAATCGAACAGGGAATCGAGCAGGGAATCGAGCAGGGAATCGAGCAGGGAATCAAACGGGGCATCGAGCAAGGTATCGAGCAGGGGGAGGCCCGTTCCGCCGCCCTTATCGCTGCAATGCAGAGGGCCGGTGTTTCTGCCGAAGACATTCTCGTTGCGTTTATGGGCGATGATCGGGAGGCTCTCTACAAGCAATACGGGGTCTGACCATATATTTTCCTTGCGCCCGCTCGCATGTTGCTCTATCATTCCATCTCGCATTTGTAGTTTTACCCGCTACCAAAGACAGCCGGTGTCCTATCCGGGACTTAAGGGAAGCGAAGCTTCCGCCCGCCGAGGTGGTCGAACATGAATGATGCTTCAGGCATGCACTCTCGTCGGCCTCCGCTGTCACGCAGCGGGGGTCGATTTGCATGAAGGGAGGTGCGCATGCCTACACAGCAAAAAGTCGAGCAAGTCGAGGAGCTTACCGAGCTCTTCAAGAACAGCGAGGGTTGCTGGTTTGTCGACGCTCGTGGCCTTACCGTCAAGGAATCCCAGGAGCTTCGTCGCAACATCCGCGAGGGTGCCGGACAGATGCACGTCTACAAGAACAACCTCGCCGCCATCGCGCTCAAGAACCTCGACCTTCCCGAAATCCCCGAGATTCTGGCTGGCCCCACGGCCTTCGTGTTCTGCGATGGTGACGTGGCCGCTCCGGCCAAGGCCCTCAAGGATTTCGCCAAGGATCACGAGGCCCTGGAGATCAAGGGTGGCATCGTCGACGGCAAGGTCTATTCCGTCGAGGAGGCACTCAAGGTCGCCGATCTGCCCAGCAAGGAGCAGCTCGTCGCCATGCTTCTGTCCACCATGCTCGCACCGGTCACGGGTCTTGCCCGTGTCTGCGCGGCGCCGGCAGAAGGTTTGGCCCGCACGGTCCAGGCTATCGCAGACCAGAAGGCTGCATAGCGCCACGTTTGTTATGTATATGCAAGGTGGCGTGATTGCCGCCGCAACTGAAAGGTTTTAGTTATGACTAAGGAAGAAATTCTCGAAGGTATCAAGGGCCTGACCGCTCTCGAGCTCTCTGAGCTCGTCCATGACCTGGAGGAGGCCTTTGGCGTCTCCGCCGCCGCTCCCGTT
>ENA-OPBZ01001198-OPBZ01001198.1-human-gut-metagenome-genome-assembly--contig:-NODE-1198-length-11149-cov-2.892104_pt1 | contig 11149 bp, 11 predicted proteins | sample MGYA00241072_ERZ501459 | MGnify/ENA primary metagenome ERZ501459 (study PRJEB25962, sample SAMEA2042632) | human gut metagenome | biome: human gut; feature: human-associated habitat; material: faeces...
TCATATATACAAAAGAAGGAGGGTGAAAATACAGCCTCTGATATGCAATTTTTTTGGCTTTAGAGAAAAATTATGTATTATCGTTCAAATTGTAGCACAGGTACAACATATCTATAATTTTTTGTTTATCCGTCCCTCTAATGCCTAATGATTTTAAATCCACTGTTTCATCAGCTATTTCAGATAAGAACTTTTTCATATCCTCTGCTATTTCCGAACTGAGAACTTGCCTTGTATTGGCTGTGATTAACTGTGCTAATCGAAACACATCGTTTTTATGTTTCTTTATATTTTTGCTGTCAACCTGCTCTCCATTCAACTTGCGTTCTTTTAAATAGATTTTCTTGAAAAATCATTTTTCCACTAATCACATGTGGCAGAATGTATAAAGTCAGATGATTTTGAAAAAAAGCACAGAAAAGAGGCTGCGCACTAATTACTTAGTGCGCCAGCCCCTTCAAACTTATTGATTTGATATTTTCGTGAGTAATATGTCTGGATTAGAATCCTGTCAATCTGAAGAACATCAATTCATTTGCCGACTCATCATTTCGCTTCTGTGTCAGCAGGATTAAAAGAGAACCGTCATCTAACAGCTGCATATCTTCCAGCCATGGATAACCGACACCAAATATGTCATCTGTAGAAATTGCGCCTATATGCGTTCCATCTTTTGCCCAGAATTGTATTTCCCGCATATTTCCATCTGCTGCCACAAAACCATTTTCTGTTTCCGCCATACCTGTAATGGATCCGAGCCGGTCCGGAGAACTGATATCTTCTCCACCTAATTTCAAAAGCTGATTGCCATCATAATCATAGACAACTATTTTTGTGCCTTCGTTTTCCGCAGCCATGGAACCGGCAACCATAATATGACTATTCGTGATCTGTACATCATCTATCATGGAAAATAGTCCCTTGCGCTCTTCATCTTTATTTAATCCGGTCAGTATCCACGGTTCTGCTGTCAGGTTACCGCCTTGATTCGCAATCTTCTGAGTATCACTGTTCACCCAGAAACTGATTCCCCATTCTCCGGATGGATGCATATTCAGATCTCCGTCTACTGTTGTCTGAAGTGCCTTTTTCCCATCTTTTACACCAATTACATCTCCAATTCCAGGCGAAAGATATAACATTCCACTGCTGTCCCCAGACAAATATTCAAAATCATCGTCTAACTCCATCGAAGATACGAATTCGAGTCCACTTTCTGAATATTCATAAGTATCCAGTTTGTTCTCCAGCAAATGGAATACCTGATTGCCCTGTTTTACAAACTGATGATCCATAATCTGCATAACGCCCTGTGCTTCTTTAAATGGGATATATTCCGGAACGATTGTATAAGAACCTATCATCTGCTCTGCCAATACAGGTTCAAGAGGTTCTCCCTCCCATGGCCATGGTGCGTCTTTATTTCCTTCATCCTCTAATTTCAGCACAATTCCTTCCAGCAGTTCTTTGTCAGAATCATCTATTTCCTGTCCCTTTACTCTGATATCATAGGATGTACCAGACTTTTCATGGCGATACATATACGTTTTCTCTACGGAATTACTTTCCGGCATTGCTGTATATTCTGCATTTCCTATTGTTACAGTGTCCATTTTCCCTTTTGCATATGTCTCTAAATCCACGCCGAAGTCAACTAAACTATTTCGATATTTATAGGAATCCTCCTTTGTTGCTTCTATATAAATGACATTCTCGGATTCATCTGCTGTATCTCCATCAAAAAATCTAACGCGAGCGTAGTCTTTATCTTTCTTCATATTTTCTTTATCATAGTTCCATGCTTTCGGATAATACACTGTAAATAAATTTAATTTAAGATTTTCCCTGTCCTTAAATTTTGTTTCTGCCTGCTCTGTTTTTTTCTTCTCCGGAGCCTTTTTTTGTCCACATGCCGCTATCATCATCATGCATGCCATGATACACAGCACACACCACAATTTCTTTTTCATGGTATCTTCCCTCCCTTCACGCTTTCCAAATCTGTTTCAGCTATTCACCGTCACTTTTCACACAATGAAATGTGTAGTAGTCTTCGTCATTACTGTAATCTACTTTCAACGTGCCATCGTCATTTATCGCCACTGAGAGAGATGGGTTATCTGATTCAATCGCACAATACCCCAGTGCAACTGACCATGGGAATGTCCCTATCTCTTCTCCTTTATAAATAACTGTTACATTACGGTCATTTTTGAAATCAAGACGCAGTGCATCATTGATGTTGTCTACTCCTTCCATAGAAGTCTGCGGTCCGTCTCCTAAAAGTTCTTCTACGCTTTCAGAAGCCCACTTACCTATGACTGCACTTTCCTCCTCTGTCAGATAGAGCGAAGGATCCATTGCATCGGTTCCATACTTTGCAAAAATCACCTTTACTCCCATCTCCAGCATGTCGTCAAAAGAAATGATATCTTTTCCGATGGTTCCCACCATTTTTTCTCCTTCGATGCTCAAGGTAAACTGATCATCTTCGACAGACCATTTTCCATTTCCGGTAGTGTCTCCGACTGAAAAGGATACTTTTCCGCCATTTTTCACTTCAAATTCAAAATCACCACCGAAAGTTTCATCTACACTGACGGATATTCCCATCATTTGAGCGGAGACCGCTACCCATTTTCCTTCATATGGATTCTTCTCTCCTGCTTTTCCGGAGCCTCCACACCCGGTCAGTGCTGCCATACTGATGATAAACACTAATCCTAATAACAAATTCAACTTTTTTCTCATAAGCCTCTCCCCTTTTAACTACTTCTTATCTGCAAAAAACGGAGTCAGCAATTCTGCCACCTTGCTGATTGGCATTGTCTGTAAGATCACCTTTCCCGGTCCTTTAACAACAGTATTAAAAATGCCCTCTCCTCCGATCAGCATATTTTTTACTCCTTTTACGGTTACAATATCCATCGTACAGGTTTCTTCCATTGCCGCTAAGTACCCGGTACTGATCAATATTTCCTGTCCGGCACTCAGATCATATTCCACTGCATGTCCGTCAATTTCTACAAATGCAGTTCCATTTCCGCTCAATCTCTGCATAATGAAACCTTCTCCGCCAAATATGCCTTTTCCTAATTTTTTCTGGAAATGCATGGACAGTTCCACGCCTTCTTCTGAAGCAAGGAATGCACTTTTCTGTACGATCATGGAGTGACCGCTGCTAATCTCCAGCGCTTTGATTGCTCCCGGAAAACTTGATGCAAATGCAATCATTCCGTCTGTACCTTCTGCGGTATATCTGTTTTGAAACGCAGAATCACCAGACATCATTCTGCCGAACATTTTCTTCATTCCGCCACCGGAAACCGTCTCCATTTTCATGTTCGGGCTCATCCAGCTCATACTTCCACTTTCTGTGATCATAGATTCTCCTGCTGCTAATTCACATACGACAACTGGTAAATTTCCTCCTAAAATCTCATATTTTTTCATAGTAAAGTTCTCCTTTCTTTTTCGTTTTTCTTTTTTCGTTTTCATCCTACAACAGTACCTTTTTCATTAAGTTTTGCGGCACATTGCACACACATATCCAAATCATCACAGATCAAAAAGCAATGGTCACATACAAGACGCTTACATATCGGACAAATATTAAAGATTTCTTTCGCCTGATTCACTGCTTTTTGAAATGCTAAATTCTTTTCCCGGTCATAAAGCGTATCATAAATAATCTTCCGATTTTCATTTTCCGGTTTTTTCCCCGCTTTGGAAAAACGAATTGGTGTGCTTTTCCATACTGTTTTACATTCCATGCAGCATAGTGAAAAGCAAAACTCATCCGGTGTAGAACAATCTATTAAATCCTTTTTCGTAATATATTCCACATTTCAACCTCCTTGTTAACCTCCTTGCTCTATCACCATCCCATTCTTTAGTTCTCCCTCCTTATCCATTTCCTTTATTTTTTTTATCGGGCGGCCACCATTTCGTAATGAAAGCGTAACAGATACGGAAAGCAAATACTATGGTCACCATTCGTATATTTTGCTTATTTTCCAAAATACGAACGATTAGTATACTATATATAGCGTTTCTTTTTTATCCGTCTACTATATATACGTAATTTCTTTTTGTAAAAATGTAAACGATATCTGTCGGTCAAACTAAAAAAGAGCCTGTACAGACTCTTTTTCTTTTACTCAGTTCTATTATATGTCAGCTTATCTAACTGATCGCATTTTCGAAACAACTCAATATACAGCATTAATTCCTCTCTGACAGTTATTCCCAGTTTTCGATTCATATTTGTATTATGCTTTCTAGCTGTTCCAATACTGATATAAAGCAATGAAGCAATCTCCTGTATCGTATATCCATCAACATAATACTGAAGAACCATCCTCTCTGACGGAGTCAGAGTTTCCACGCGCAAAGCAAACGCCTTGAGCATTTCTTCTATATTCGGAGGAATGCCTCCATTTTCCAGTTTCTCCGTATTTCTTTTTTTCTGCATAAAATCAACCAGTGCATCCACTTCTGAAATTCCTGATAAATTTTCATCTGTCAGCGTATCCTCCTGCAGTGCTTTTAAACTGCGAAGAATCGGCTTCACAAAACGACGGGACATACTGACAGAAACAACCAATAATAAAATCAGGAATAACAACGTACCGATGATCCAGTCCCTTCGATTGTCCGCTGTTAATTTTTCATAATTCGCTTCTGATATCAATGTCAGTACCGCAAGCGGCATCCCATTACAACTCTTCAATTCAAGCAGTTCATGCCTGCCTATATAATTCCCGAAAGCGGTAGAATATGTATTATAATACTTTCCTTTCTTCACTGTCATCGTTCCTGATGGTGAAAGATACGTTTCTTTTGTATCTCCGAACATCGCCTTATCCAGATAGATGTTTCCTTTTTTGTCCATAGGAGCCAGTACTGTCACTATATTCCCACAGGAACCTTCCACCATAGGATAAGACAGCCTGAAATACAGATTACTCATCTCCATACCGCACAAACCGCGTACTTTTCCGGTACTGTCTAAAACCGGGACATATAAAAGCTGCACATCCTCCCATGTGTCACTCAGCTCCAGCCGGTCTGTCCACAGGCAGCTCTCTACCAGCCGGTTCCCATCAAACTGCATAATCTGTTCATAACCCGGCAGTGCGGACGTATCAAATTCTAAATTCCAACGGTTATGGAGCTGTACCTGCTCTGCTCTTGCAATATCAGCATTTCCCCTGAAAAAAACTACGTGCTGTTTGCTTGTATTTACTGCCTTTAAATCAGACAGGCGCAGGTAGATTCCCATGCGTGATGTATCTGCATATTCCGTCTTCGTATTTACCGTTGCATCCAATACAACAAAAACTCCACTGCAATACTTCACATCCAATGCAGATTTCAAGGAGGGATACAGCGCAGACTCTAAATCCATGATCAGCTGAGGATTATCATTCAAATCTGAAAATGTCTTTCCGTTGGCTGTCAGGCATTGATTCAATTCTTTTGTAATATCTTCCGATAAAGAAATACTTCTCGCCATCATAATGTCGGTCTGCTCTGTCATCGCTGACAACGTATTCTTCTGCTGGGCAGACAACATTTCCCGTACTTTAAAATCCATTCCCGGAAGAACTCCAATAATACTCAGTAACAGAACCGTCGCTAAAAAAAGTGTTAAAATCACCACGCACCAATAAACAATCAGTCTTTGCTGCATACGGATGCCTTGTCTCTTTATTCCTTTTATAATCTTCCGGAAATTTATTCTCTTTTCTCCCATATGTCAGCCACCTCTTTTGCCGATCCGGCAGACATTATTGTGTGTATGCTGCTTTGAAATCCTCTAATGTCTCTGAAACAAGTTTATCCATATTTTCCGGATGTTCCTGCCACTCCAACCGCTTTACTGACAGGGTTTGCCTGATAAGTTCTTCAAACTTTGTTTCCAGATCCAGATAGGAATCCAATTTCGGAGCAGTATAAAATGTATAGTTCTCCTGCGTCTTTAAAAAAGCCTGATACAGGGATACATACATCGGATCACTTAACTTCTCGATCGCCTCCGGAAGGTAAACATCGAAAGCTTCCTGCTTTACCGGCATATATCCAAGACTGGTCACAAATTCCACATTCTTTTGGGCCTCTGTCAGCCATTTAAGAAACGTAATACAGGCTTTTTCTTTTTCCGGTGTAGATTTTACCGTACAAATACCGGCACCCCGCTGCATGACCATCGTTTCTCCCCTGGCAAATACGGGACATGGCATGGAAACAATCTCTACTTTTTCCGATGTATTATCCGCATACGTAACTTCGTCTGAATAATACAACACGCTGGCTGACGAGGCCACCGATACAATCGAATCTCCCGTTCGCAAAGGTTCCGTCGCATAACCGCCGCGAAGCCATACTCCTCCGGACAGTGCCGCTTTTGCATAAGGTTCCCACACTGTTTGAAATTCCGGTCCGAAAGCCAGATTTTCTCCTTTAAAGAAATTTTCACCCAGGGATTCTACACCTACCTGAAAATAGTTAAAATGATAATCATGAACGAAAAAATTCTTTCCATCACCAGGAACGTCCGGCGTCTGGTTGTCTGTCCATGCAGCATATTGTTCTGCCATTGCGAAGAGTCCTTCCCATGTTTTTAAATCTTCTATCTTCGCTCCTGTTTCTTTTGCAAAACGATCAAATGCTGTTTTATTGATAAACATAACTTCCATTGATTTTGCTACCGGCAAAATGGAAAGTCTTTCATGAATGACACCCTCTTCCAAAAAGGCCGGAATAAATTCGTTCAGTTCTTCTTCTGTAAAATAATCATAATAATCTACAAGCTCCGTATCATCCGGCATCGCCAGAACTGTTTTGGGATAGGAAACAAACATATCCGGCAGTTTGGAAGCCCCCGGGTCTCCAAATGCGGATGCCAGCACATTTTCATGTATCGTATTCGTATTTGTAACACTGCCAACCTGTACCCGGATATTTTTCTCTTTTCCAATCGTTTCATTAAATTCATCAATCAGATCGTTTAATGGCGATTCTGTCTGTCCGCCATATACATGCCATAATGTAACGGTTACCGGATCTTCGTTTTTCTTCTGCCCACACCCTGTAAAAACTATGACCGCAATCATTACCGGGAACAGGCAGATTTTTCTCATAATATATCTCATATTATTTTTCTCCCTTCCAGACAGTATCTTATAAAGCATCTGACATCTCAACCAAAATAAGATCTTAGGATTAAGACACTTTTACACAGTATATGATAACGGTTTTCAGCGATTTAAGCACTCCCCATGTGGGTAGTAAAATGCTGTTTTTAAAATCCGTTTATAATCAGATTTTTCTTTGTAACAGCTACCGCCAATTTCGTTTTGGAATCAAAATTCGTTTTCTGCAGCATATTCTTGATATGCCATTTTACAGTCTCCGGTGATATACACAAACTTTCTGCAATTTTTTTATAGGATTCTCCTTCCACCACTAATCGCAGAACTGCTAATTCCCCCGGTGTAAAATCACAGCTTTTCGCTGTTCCGATCATCACAACCGGCGGAGCATCCGGATACACGCTCTCCCCTTTCATCGTGCGATCCATAACCTCCAACAGTTCCTCTTTACCGGCATCTTTATACCAGAAGCTTTCTACTCCCGCTTTGCGCGCCCTGTCAATAAAACTGCACTCTACTAAAGAAGTCACGATAATTATTTTTATCTGAGGCATTGTCCTTTTAATCTTCTCTGCTGCCACAAGACCACTCTCATCATTCTCCGTACAGACATCCATCAAGACAAGTTCACATTTGCTCTGCCTGCATACGGTTTCTGCCATAGCTGCGTTTGTGATAGATGCTGCCAGACAATATCTCCCACTGGACTGGATATAATTTTCCATATCTTCCCGAGCCATACGCTGGTCTTCCACGATTAATACCCGTATCATCTCCGCACCTCCTTTGGTATCTTAACGATTATCGAAAATTTTGACTCCGCACAGATTCTCAATGTACCTCCACATTGCTCCACCCTTTTTCGTATACCGGATAATCCTCCTCCTTCTTTGACATTCTTCTCCGTTTTTTGTCCATTATCTGTGATTACTATAATCCACTCTTGTTCCTCACTGCCGGATTTTACATACAGTTCGCTTGCCCCGGCATGGCGGACACAATTGGAAAGCGCCTCCAAAAGTATTGTATCCATCAGTTCGGAAATATGAGATTCCCAGACTTTTTCTCCTGTATAAATAATTTTCACACCCAAAGTCTTCGCTCTTTCCTGCACCTGCCTGTGCAGTTGTTCACCTTCCACAGACTCGTTATCTTTATTCAGCAAATCTAATGTCTGCTTCCATTGCGAACGGAAAATATCCCGGTCTGCTTCTGATTCCCGTATCAACATCCGCTGTGCCGCCAGGACACTATATCCTAGATTATCATGCACTCTCATTTTCATAGATAACATTTCTTCTTCTCTGGTCAGAGTTATTACATTCTTAGAAAGTTCTTTCATAGCCACAGACATTTCCTGAAGTTTCTGATTTTCTTCCTTCAGCAATACTTTGTTCCGATATAATTCCGACACTTCAGAAGCAAGAAACTGAAAGAATCGATCTCCGGCTGTCGTAGTAATCTCTTTCTCTGAAAATTTCCACACACTTCCATCCGCAAAGCAGTATACTTTCAAATCAACATCATAAAATACATTTTCTTTCAGAGGATGTTCCAGTGCTTCCTTCAGTTCTGTAATATTCTGTATATCTCTTCCCGCCAGATCCTGACAAATTTGATACATTTTCCGATTCATCAGTTTAGGCATTCCGTTCCCATCAAAAAAAACAATTCCGCTCGGCAAATTGTCCAGACTCTCCTGAACTGCATTTTCCCTCAGGCAGTTCTTGCGGTACTTATGAATTCCAAAGATCTTCATTCCTACATATAAAAAACCACAAATTCCCATAACAATTAAAATCACATATGGTATTTTAAACATCCGTTGCCGCGCACACAAGCCGGATGTTATAAGGAAAATAACTATAAGCAATGCACTGTCCAGCAGCAACATCTTTCTTTGTCTTTTTCCTGTTCCTTCATAAATAACCAGAATCATATACAGCAAAGTCAAAAAAATAAAAAAGCAAATGATCGTGATCTGATACTCCGGCGAACAATTTTCAAATGTTTTTATCATTTGCCGCTACCTCCTCCCAGAATCAGAGAAAGCAGCCATGCTCCGTCAAAATCCTGCTCCGCATAAGCTCCATATCGTCCGGCAATTTCCCGCAGATCTGTTTTACATTCCACACTCATAGACATGACGATCCGCTCCTCTCTACGTTTCAGATTTACAGTAAATGCCGACAGATCTTCCAAAGATTCCTCAATGACTGCTTCAAAAAAATCATAAATCTGCATAGCATCTTCACTTCGTATTTCATCTAAAGCGGTGGAAAAACCTGCCTCAACATGGTTCCATTCCAGATTCTTTATCGTTTCCCTGAAACATAACTCCAACTCTCTTATCGGAATTTTTACGGTCTGCTCCGCAATAAAAATAAGATTACTACGCCTTTTTATATAGGCTCCGATCACAACTATCTTCCCTAATATTTTTTTCCTTTCGTTCTCATCTTCTTCCATAGAATATGCTTCAATGAATTCCGTCAAAAGTGCACTCTGCCTTGCCGTCTGTTTCTGTATTTTATCATAAAGCTGATTCTTCACAGAAAGTTTTTCTACTTCTCTTTTTGTTCTCAGATTTTCTTCCTCAATCAGATTCGCATCCTTTAATTCTTCCTTCCTGTCTTCAAGCTCTCTTACGATTTCCTGTAATTCCGACAGGTTTTCCTTCCACAAGACATAGCCTCCCAAAATTGGTTTTCCCGACAGTCTGATCCCATTTTCCAACATGATCGGGCTTTGAACTACCTGTCTTACGATTTCCGGCGCAATATATTCCGAATCCTGCGATTGATAAATGTATTTTCCACTCTGATCTGTAATCTGTGCTGAAATTGTAGATGCTGCAAATAATTGTGCGTATCCTGTATTGGAAGGGATCAATCCGCACTGGATGCAGCTTTCAATGATCAAAGCAAACAAAAGGCATAATGCAGCCGTCATATCGCTTGAAAATATTTTCCAAAAGGGCAGATTCAGATAATAGGCAATGCCATAGACAACCGACAGTCCATAAGCACCAAAAGGCATCCAAAGCATTTTCCTGTTTTTAATTTTTCTGCATCTTAATAGAATAATCAAGAGTGCTGCCAGCAGACATCCAAGATCCCAGGCGACTATAGCATAATACATTGCTCCATATCCATAGACGCCTACTTCATAGGAAGCTGCTTCCCCCAGTCTCCCCTCCGGGAAAGTAAAAACTAACTGGTGCAGATCATTCGTTAATACAATCCCTATCAGAAACAATGCCGGACAAAACAGCAGACATCGTCTTTCCGGTAATTTATAATTCTCCGGCTGCCGTATATAAAATGCCAGATAAAGACTGACCGTAGGGAGTAACAGCATAGGAATATAATAAAGATACCAGGCGTAGCGCAGTGCTGTCGGCATCTCATACGGTATTTCAAATTTACACATACGAATGAGCATCCAAAAAACTATCATCGCTGCAATCATTATTAAACAACGCCTGGCTTCCTTTTGGATAATCCTTTTTTGAAAAGAAACCGCCCATACTAGATAAAGTCCTATATAAATAAAAGGCCTTAAAAGATGACAAACAGATTGCAGATAAGGATTGGTAAATGACACATAATGTAGCAGCCACACCTACGCATAGTGCCACACTTCCGACGTATACTGTAAACTTCTTTTTCTCTGACACTGTGCATACTCCTTTCTGTTACGTTTTGCACTATATCTTGTTTACAGTATATCATAATCTCCCTTCCAAATTATATCTTCCTGCTTTCCGTCAACATTTTTTTCTTAAGTTCATAGTACGCAAGTAAGAAAAAAGAAATAATCAATATATAAGGTTTGTCACAACATCCACAAACTTTAACTATTGTCCTTAAAATACAAGTTATCTTTCCGGAAAATAACACAAAAAGGATGCACTACGGTAACTTCTCCATTACCTTGGCACATCCTTCGTATTATTATTTTTTGCTATTCTTCTTAATGACAGCTATGGC
>ENA-OPBZ01001206-OPBZ01001206.1-human-gut-metagenome-genome-assembly--contig:-NODE-1206-length-11095-cov-2.967844_pt1 | contig 11095 bp, 10 predicted proteins | sample MGYA00241072_ERZ501459 | MGnify/ENA primary metagenome ERZ501459 (study PRJEB25962, sample SAMEA2042632) | human gut metagenome | biome: human gut; feature: human-associated habitat; material: faeces...
TGCGAGACCGATTCCTGCAATCCCAAGTCCATATACCACTTTAGCAAGTGTTGTGCTTCTCGCCTTATCCACGCTTGCGATCAGGTTCGCATAGGATTTTTCTCCAAAGCCTTCCATCGTCTGAATTTCTTCCTGATAGGAATCCAGATGGAAGATATCTCTGTATTTGTGAATGAATCCTCTCGCAATAAATTTCTCCAGTGTCGCCTCAGAAAGCCCGTCAATATTGAGTGCATCCCTGCTGACAAACAATGCAAAGGATTTGATTCTTTTTGCCTGACACATCGGATTTGTGCAATACAACGACTTTGCATCATTCATCTGACGGATCTCCGTAGCTCCACCACAAACCGGACAGACTTTCGGGATCTCAATATTATCACTGCCGGTCAGATTCTTTGCAATCTGCGGAATGATCATATTCGCCTTATAGACTTCGATCGTATCCCCGATTCCCAGATGCAGCTCCTCCATAATACTTAAATTGTGTACACTTGCACGGCTTACCGTTGTTCCTTCCAGCTCTACCGGTTCAAAGATCGCTACCGGATTAATAAGCCCTGTTCTTGATGGACTCCATTCAATTTCCAGAAGGTGCGTCTCGCGGATCTCATCTGCCCATTTGAAAGCGAAAGAATCACGTGGGAATTTTGCCGTTCTCCCAAGCGACTGCCCATACGCAATGTCATCATATACAAGAACCAGACCATCTGACGGAAAATCATTTTCTACGATCTTTTCTGCAAAAAATGCAACCTTCTCATCCAGTTCTTCCCTTGTCACCAGATAATGCTCCACCACATCAAATCCCTGATGTTCCAGCCAGTCAAGCTGTTCTTTTCTGGAATTGTGGAAATCCACATTTTCTGCACGTACCAGGGTAAATGCATAGAATTTTACGTTTCTCTGTGCCGTGATCTTGTTGTTCAGCTGGCGGACAGAACCACTGCACAGATTCCGTGGATTCTTATATTTTGCATCCACGTCAGCAATTTCTTCATTGATCCGCTCAAAATCTTTGTAACCGATCACCGCTTCCCCTCGCAGGATCAGTTCTCCTTTATACGGAATATGAAGCGGCACGTTTTTAAATACTTTCGCATTGTTGGTAATGACCTCACCGACTTCCCCATTTCCTCTTGTAACTGCCTTAAAAAGTTCGCCGTCACGATAGGTCAAAACGATCGTCAGACCATCCATCTTCCATGAGATCACAGCCATCTGGTCTCCGACAAATTCCTTCAGCCTTGCCACTTCTTTTGTCTTGTCAAGAGAAAGCATCGGTGACTCATGACGTTCTTTCGGAAGCTCACTTAATACTTCATATCCTACATTCACCGTCGGACTGGAAGCCATAACGGTTCCCAGCTCTTCTTCCAGACCTTTCAGTTCATCATACAGCGCATCATACTCATAATTGCTCATAATTTCCTGCGCATCCTGATAATAAGCTTTTCCGGCTTTATTCAGAAGCTCTACCAGCTCCTGCATCCTTTTCATCTTATCCATATCCAAATCCACACTTTTAATTATTGTTCCACGGTGTCGGCTCTGACTTTGAATCCCTGATCAGCTCATAGAGTTCATTCAGTTCCTGATCCGTAACCTTCCGGTATTCTCCCGGCTTTAAATTACCAAGTTCGATATTCATGATCCGCACTCTCCGCAGCTCCTTTACCTCGTAGCCAAGTGCCTCACACATCCGGCGGATCTGCCGGTTGAGTCCCTGTGTCAGAATGATCTTAAATTTATATTTTCCAAGCTTTTCTACCTGGCATGGTCTTGTGACAGTATCCAGGATCGGGACACCGCCTGCCATCTCCTTGAGAAATTCATCTGTCACGGGCTTATCAACTGTAACTTTATATTCTTTTTCATGTTTATTTGCCGCACGCATCATCCGGTTGATAATGTCGCCGTTGTTCGTCATCAGAAGCAGCCCTTCCGAATCCTTATCCAGACGTCCTACATAAGTAATCCGTACCGGATAGTTAAGGAAACGTACAATACTGTCTCTCTCCCGTCTTTCCTCAGTACAGACAATTCCACGCGGCTTATTGACCGCAAGCACGATCATCTCTTCCTGTCTGGATACCTGCTTTTTCCCAATCCGGACAACCTGCCACGGCTCTACCTTCATTCCGGTCTCTGCACGCACACCGTCAACCGTCACCTGTCCGGCTGCTATCAGTTTATCCGCTTCCCTTCTGGAACATACACCAGCTTCACTTAAATATTTGTTCAGCCGGACCGGTCCTTTATTTTCCGTGTCCAGAAACTGCTTTTCTATTTTATTTGCCATGTTTTTCTCCTGTTAATTCTCATCCAGTACCCCCGCCAGCATCCGATCTTCAAAGAATGTATTGGCATTATACAGGAACAGCACATCATCAAACTGTTTATCTGACATCACAGAACTTAATTTACCGGTATAATAACGAGGGTCGATCACAACGATTTCCCGGTAATACGGAGCCAGAAGCGGAAGAAAACAGTTTGCATATGAATCTTTGAACACCAGAAGTCTGCGTTTTTCTGTCTGTGTTGACTGGATATCGATCATTGCATGATTTCCACCGAAGAATACGGAATATTGATCTCTCTCATCCAGTTTGGATGAATCATACATAGAAGCACTCTTTTTCTGTTCTTCCACATAATTGACTGCAACCTGTGGTGCATCCGCACTCTTTGGCAGATAAATATAGATTGGTTCCTTATAATCTGTCTCATATCCACTCTTTGCGGATAACGTTCCGTTAAAAGAATCCGATACCGCATAGGCTTTCATCTTAATTTCTTCACTCTTATCCAGTCCAAGCTGTGTCTTTGCTCCCTGGAATGCATACCATGCACCAAGAGAAGTCCAGTGATGATCCGTGTGATAATAAATTGCTTCATCCTTGTGAGCATCCAGTACTTTTTCTGCATCGATCCAGTCATAAGAATCTCCAAGTTCTGCCTTTACACGGCTGATCTGTCTGCTCTGACTGGCAGTCACCGCAAATGCCGGAAGCTTGTCCTCCATAACATTTGCCGCATTCGGAACCAGCATCATATGCATCTGGATATCCGGATAACGCTCTTTAAAATTCTTCATTGCATCCAGATTCTCTTTCAGATCACTTTCATCTGCCACAGCAACATCTTCCATCAGATAATGATCCTTTCCTTTGAAAACACCACCTTCTTCTGTCCTCCCCGCCACACTGTCCGCAAATGTCTTGATTCTTACCCAGGTATCTCTTCCTGCAAACTGATCCGATACATACTCCTCGTACTGCTCCATAAACCTTCCGGAAGCAATTCCGGAAAGAGAAATTTCCGGTTTCTGCGCCAGCATACGCATTTCTTTTTCTGACATCTGCCTGTCTTTATGCATAAGGTTTACTCCGCAGCTGAGAATAAGGACTCCCAGAAATAAAAACGCACATACTGCCTGGATCTGTTTTTTCCCTCCTGGCAGAAAATACTTTGTTCTGTTTTTTTGTTTATTATTCTTTCCTTCTACCATTGTCTTTCCTTAAAATCTAAAATATAAAAATGGATTGTAACTTTCTGTCACCAGATATGCCACACACAGCACAAACAGTCCTGTCATCAGGCAGCCTGCCAGAACCGTATGCGGTCTTTCCTCATTAAATACCAGCCGCTTTCCGAGCAGATGCATAAACGGTGTACTTCCTATGATCCCTGCCACCCAGAAGAGCCAGTTTCGCATGATCAGGTACAATGCCTGGCTGTCCATAAATCCGGTTGCGCCCTGTCCGAACATATTGCCGATCCAGGTAAGTGCACTTCCGAGTGTCGGGCTGAAGAACAGTACCCAGCCGAGCATGACCAGAATCATTGTGTAAAGTGTCTGGACTGCCTCCGGCAGCTTTGCAAGTATTTTTCCTGTAAAATATTTTTCAGTAATGAGGATCACTCCGTAGAAGAGCCCCCATACTACAAAGTTCCAGCTTGCCCCATGCCAGAGACCGGTCAGGAACCATACGATCAGAAGATTCAGTAAATGCCGCGGAACCGTTACCCTGTTTCCTCCAAGCGGAATATACACATACTCGCGGAACCATGATCCCAGCGAAATATGCCATCTTCTCCAGAACTCGGTAACACTTTTGGAAATATACGGATAATTGAAGTTCTGCATAAACTCAAATCCGAACATCTTTCCAAGTCCGACTGCCATGTCCGAATAACCGCTGAAATCGAAATAAATCTGGAAAGTGTAGGCAAGACATCCAAGCCATGCAGTCACTACTGACATTCCATCCATCGCCGCGATATTTTCATAAATCGAACCAATCGTATTCGCCAGAAGCACCTTCTTTGCCAGTCCTATCACAAAGAACCAGGCACCGTATCCAAACTTCGTCAGTGATTCCTTTCTTTCACGCAGTTGTCTCTCCACATCTGCATACTGTACGATCGGACCTGCGATCAGCTGTGGGAACATTGTAACATAGGTTCCGAAATCAATCAGATTTACCTGTACGTCTACATTTCCCCTATATACATCAATGATGTAAGACAATGTCTGGAAAGTATAGAAAGAAATTCCGATTGGGAGCTCCAGTTTTCTATATGGAATATAGAACGGAAGGATCGCATTTAAATTTGTCACGATAAATCCGTAATATTTGAAAAATCCAAGAATAAACAGGTTTACAACGATCGTAAAGATCAGACTGCGCACCTGCGATTTTCTTCCTGCTTTTAATGCAATGTCCATTCCGCAAAAATAATTGAACAGAATGGAAATCAGCATCAGGAAGATATAGACCGGCTCTCCCCACGCATAAAATATGAGGGAAGCGATCAAAAGTACCACATTTTTTACCTTACGCGGCACCAAATAATATACCAACAGTGTAATTGGCAAAAATGTAAACAAAAATACCAGACTACTAAATAACATAACTTTTTCGTTTCCTTTTATCTACTTCAGGCTCTTTGTAAACGCCTTTTCTACAGTTTCAGCTTTTGGTGAAATAACAAAAAGCACGTATGTACCTTTCGTCTTAATGATCGAAGCATCCAGAAGCTTTACCTGCTCGGCCCCATATCCTTCAAAATTATCGAGCTGTGTCTTTTTTCGCTGTTCTGCGGCTTTCTCAACTGCCTCTGCCTCATTCTCGTCCTTTGTTTTCACCAGAAGGAGCTCGTTGACTCCCATTGTTTCATTCGTATAATACAGTGTTATATCTTCATAATCCTTTGGATTGATCCCATAGAATCTCTTGATCTCCTGGGTTCCGGCAAGTGTCATGTTCTTGTCATCTGCCGCATCCACAACCGCTTTCTGTACATCTGCAAACGGTGTATCGCTGTCTCCCTTAGACTGAAAGATCAGACCGATATAGATAAGCAAAATAATTACCATCCCAGCTCTGATATTACGCAGAACTGTAAATTCCCCTTTTTTCTTTGTCATATTCCGGCCACCTCCGCCATATGTTCTGCCCAGATTGGATAATACTCCGCCTTCATATGCTCGCCATCCTGCTCATAATACTCATCTTTTACGATCTCTGTATTATCGATAAATGTAATTCCTTCTTCATCACACATTGCTTTAAGTGCGGTATTATAATCCGGAATCTTGGCATAAACCGGCTCTTCTTCTTCTTTTTGAGCGGAAACAGGAAGAACACAGTTGATATAGAGCACTGCATCGGGCATCTGCTCACGCACATTTGCAAGTACCGCTTTGTATTTTTCAATAAATGCATCTGTATCTCCATCTGTTCCGGAAATGTCATTCAGTCCAAGTGCCAAAAAGAGGACTTCCGGCTTTAACTCTGCTGCTGTCCTGATCAGATCACCGGTCTGATCAAGGTGCATTCCTTTTTCCGCTACAACCTTAGAAGTATCAAGCACATCATATACGGTAAAACCGGTTGTGATCGAATCTCCGAGAATCACCGCATGCGCAAATTTTTCGGACAACGGACGGTTCTGCCAGTCCTCTGTCGCCTGTTTTTCTTCTTTCTCAATATTTGAAATTTTGGTCTCCACCTCAGATACATCTGCTTTTTCCAGCTTCTTGATTGCTTTTACTCCTGCTGATGTATTCACCTTATCTGTTCCAAGATGCGAAAGACCAATACTTACGATTACAGTCAGTACAACAACCGTTCCTGCAATTTCCATCAGAATTTTTTTTCTTCTTTCTTCTGCCTGATTTTCTTTCTCCATCGTTTTTTTCTTCATGCTATGCATCCTATCTTTTATTAAAATATGAGTTTCATTTTCATTGAATCATGTGATAAATACTCTAACCTATTCATTTTACTTTCTTCTATTATAAAAGTCAAATCTTTAATAATGCCAAAATCACCAAATGTGCAGGGTAAAACACGTAAAAAAAATACTTTTTCACAAGAAAATGTTTCTGTGATTTTTTTCCGTTATAAAATACCAAAACACAGCCTCCCGCTGCCAGTACTGCAATCATTGCCCCTGCTCCAGCTGCGATTCCTGCAACTCCCGGAAGTTCTGCTGTCACTGTAATCCCCAGAACAAGTGCTGCAATAAAAAAAGCCTTTTTCCGGCGCTTTGGATCCTCTCCTGCCCGGTAAAACCAAAGCGTATACAATGGAGCCAGAATTGCCCAGTCACAGATACTGCTTACTGCTATAATTCCCAATACAACCAGACTTTTCTTTCCCGGATCTGATATTTTTTCCTCTGCGATCATCAGACACAGGCACAGAAAAAGTGTAAATATCATATTTAAAGTATACCACGGTGCCAGATGATTCCGCGCAAATGCCAGATAATACGGAAGCTGTGAAATGACAGCAAAGATCAGCAGTCTTCCGGCATATTTTTTTACTGACCTTGTATAACGGTATCCTTCAACCAGAAACCAGCACATGACCGGTGCTGTAAAATAACCGATATCCTTTAGTGCTTCGCAGGCAAAGGTTCCTGGTTGCAGAAATATATTTGCAACGTGATTGAGCAGCATAGTAAACACTGCAATGTATTTGATCTGATCCCGGTTTAATTCTATTTTCATCTTATTATCCATCCTTTTTCTTTCCCGTATTGTATCAAATTCTTATGCATATCTCAAGATTTATGCTATACTGATACTATTACACTGATGACGGGAGGAAGTCTATGCTTATTTTTTCTCTGGATACAAAAAAATGCATGAACGCACTTTTACTGCATCCTGCATTTGATTCCTTTTTATTTATTGAAGGAGATATCACAACTTTTAATACCTTTCAATTTAACGGACGACTGAAAAAAGATTTCTTCAGTACTGAAGAAAAAGAAGCTCTGGATGACCGGGAATATGCTCTCTGGAAGGAACTTCGCGAGTTTTGTCTTTCTCTGATCAAAGGAAAGCGTACTCCGCTGGGATTTCATTTTGTTCTTTCTATGTCAGCACCGAATATTGCACGGCTTCTCGAACAGGAACATCTTTCATTTGCTCCGGCAGATGTGCAGGGACTGTACCTGAATTTTAAATATGACGGGACAAAACTTAGCTGTACGACAGGAACATCTATGAACCTGTTCACGCTGGACAAATCACTGGAGCAAGCATGGGACAAGATGGCGCAGCGGATTTTTGCGAAGTACGAAATTCCGTTTGAAGTTGAGTAAAATTTTGAAAATAGTGATGAGACAAAGAGCATAAAATACTGTATGCGGTATTTTATGCTCTTTGTCTTTCTACTGTTAATGACCTCGTTGGCAAAATTCTTACACAATGCCTCAACTTGGAATTGCAAGAGGACAGTCGGCGGGTTCCGGAAAATCCGGAACCTTGGACCTGGTTCTGGGTAAATTCAGATATATGTTCCGTTTCTTATACGTGGGTAATGATTGCTGTCAGTAATTCCTGGAATTGCTCAGCCACCCGGTCGGCGGTTTGTTGGACTTCCTGGTGGTTCAGATATTGTGATGTCATGCCGGCGGCGAGGTTGGTGATACAGGAGATACCACAGACTTCGATTCCCATGTGGCGGGCAGCGATCGTCTCACAGGCGGTGCTCATGCCTACGGCATCAGCCCCACAGGTGCGGTACATACGGATTTCTGCCGGAGTTTCATAAGATGGACCGGTAAGTTGAAGGTATACACCTTCTTTCAGAGGAATGCCGAGTTTTTGGGCTTCTTTCTTTATGATCTGCTGCATCCGTTCACTATAGGCTTCACTCATATCCGGAAAACGGGTTCCAAGTTCTTCGACATTGGCACCGATCAGTGGATTAGGGATTCCACTCATAATCTGGTCTGTGATGAGCATGAGATCGCCCGGATGGAATCCGGTATTGATTCCGCCTGATGCATTGGTAAGAATCAGCTTCTTTGCGCCTAACATTCCCATCAGCCGCACCGGAAGCACCACATCTGTTACCGGATACCCTTCATAATAATGCACACGTCCCTGCATGATCACAACCGGAACTTCTTTTACATAACCAAATACAAATTGTCCTTTATGTCCCACAACTGTCGACACCGGAAAACCTTCAATTTCTGTATATGGAATGATCTGTTCTATCTTGATTTTTGATGCGTATTTGCCAAGACCGGAGCCCAGAATCACTGCCACTTCCGGTTTAAAATTCGTTTTTTGGAGAATGCTTTTCCGGCATATTTCCAGCTTTTCATAAATTTCATTGCTCATACAGAATTCCTCTTTTCTATTATTCTTCAGAGTCAATCCTCTCTGTTTGTAGTTTCTTTATTTCAGCATTTTGCAAATTTTATCTTTTATAGAATCATCGGCAAATGCAGTATCAATTGCATTTTTCATCATCAGAAGGATTTCTTCGTCCCGGATTCCATAATTTTTCTGAATAAATTCCAGTTCTTTCGTAAGGCTGGTGTTACTTACCGTTCGGTTATCTGTGTTGACCGATACTTTTAACCCTGCATCCAGAAATTCCCGCATCGGATATTCCGCCATGCTGTTTACAGATTTGGTCTGTAAATTGCTGATCGGACACATCTCGATACCAATACCTGCTTTTTTGACCATTTTCCGGATCTCCTGGTTGCCACGCATCGCGATCCCATGCCCGATCCTTCCAGCTCCCACGTTTATCGAATCTATGACATTCTGTGGATTTCCACATTCTCCGGCATGGAGTGTAAATGGCATTCCCATCTTCTTTGTCTCTGTAAAAATATCCATAAATTCAGACATCGGATACAATGCTTCTGCTCCTGCAAGATCTGCTGCACAAACTCCGGATCCCAGATATTCTCTTGCCGTCTTGATCATCCGCATATTATCCTCAGTGCTGTGATGCCGCATTGCACAGACGATCACACCATACTCGATTCCAAAATCTTTTTTCCCCTGCTCCATTCCGCTGATTACTGCTTCGATCACCTTCCGGCTGTCCATCTTTTTTGTCTCTGACAGAAGTGGAGCAAAACGGATCTCCGCATAACAGACATTTTCTTCGTTCATCTGGGAGAGCAGATCATACGCAGCTCCGGAAAGTCCCTCTTCATCCATAATACATCTGCCGGGAAGGTCAAATTTTTCCAGATATTCATTCAGACTTGTACAGTTTTCTGAAACACTGAGTTCTTCAGGTCTTACAGTTCTTCCAAGCCTTTTTTCAATAAATGGTCTGCTAAGAGAACCGTCCAGATGACAGTGAAGCTCAATCTTTGGTAATTCTTTCAAGGTTTCCTGTGTCATTTTTCATTCCTTCTCTTTTTCCTTTTCTTCAAAAATCTTCTTTTAGAGTCTAAGTCCTTTCTCATTCTGTAAGATTGGATGGTCCGAAACCTTTTGGCAACATTTCTTTCAAGGTATAGATATCATAATGCTTTGCATCTACTGCAAGAATGATCTGAAATGTCTCCGGATCGCAGAATTCCATCATGACCTGCAGACAAATTCCACAAGGTGGACATATTTGAAGTGCTCCATTTCGTTGTCCTCCCGCAATAGCAATTCTTGAAAAATGAGTTATTCCATCACTTACTGCTTTGAAAAAAGCTGTTCTCTCTGCACAATTGGTTGCTCCATAACTGGAGTTTTCAATGTTACACCCGGTAATATATTTTCCATCCGTACATTCTAAACATGCACCTACACAAAAATTCGAATAAGGTGCATATGATTTTTTTCTCATTTCTATTGCTATCTCCAACATTTCTTTTGCTGTCTTTTTTACCATTGCTCTCCTCCTTATTTTTATCAACAAATAATAAATTTCTCCTTGCATCATTATTCTTCTTTTATTCTAATGTATCATATAATTTCCATTTTAACACTAATTTTATTATTTATAACTCAAACTTCGCTCATCCAATATAATTTCTTATTTTGTCAGAAAACTTTCAGAATTTTTTTCTTTAATAATGGGTATATTCATGTTATGATTTTACTATAGTATTGGAGAAAATTGTCGATTTTTGATAATTCTTTCTCGTGTTTTGCATAAAGAAATGAGGTAACTATGAAATTATTAACCGTTACAATACCCTGCTACAATTCGCAGGATTACATGGCAAAGGCAATAGAGTCTGCCTTACAAGGTGGCGACGATGTTGAAATTTTAGTGGTAGATGATGGATCTAAAGACGATACTCTATCTATTGCTCAACAATATGAATCCAAATATCCACATATCGTTCGTGCAATTCATAAAGAAAATGGTGGACATGGTTCTGCAGTCAATACGGGAATTGCAAACGCTACCGGACTTTATTTTAAGGTATTAGACAGCGATGATTGGTTTGACAAAACTGCTATGCTGAAGTTAATCAAATTTTTACGTCAGTCAGTAGTAGAATCTATGTCTTTGGACATGATCATTGCCAACTATGTTTATGAAAAGCCAAGTGCCCACAAGCGAAAAGCCATCAATTATAATATCGCGATTCCTAAGAATAAGATCATCACCTGGAGCGACGTAAAACATTTTCGTATGAGCCAAAACTTATTGATGCACTCGATAATTTACAAAACTAAGTTACTACGTGATTGTAACTTGCACCTTCCAGAACACACGTTCTATGTAGACAATATTTATGCATATACGCCTCTTCCATATGTTAAGAAGATGTATTATCTAAATATTGATCTTTATCGTTATTATAT